>Ga0315549_1000146_pt1 | contig 81852 bp, 135 predicted proteins | sample SalMarSW160200MG_FD_203101 | JGI IMG/M metagenome (GOLD analysis project Ga0315549, IMG submission 203101) | Salt marsh sediment microbial communities from the Plum Island Ecosystem LTER, Massachusetts, United States - Salt Marsh Sediment SW1601-200 ... | reverse complement strand
TTGGAGGTGGATTTTGTCACAATAAGGATAACAACTTATTGTAATAACTTCCCAGTGTCGTTTCGTTATTATTCTATTTTAAGTTAAAAAAACAAAATAGAATGTTTAAAGTTTTCTAGAATGCTAGTGGTTGACTTGGCGCGCCAGACCCAAGTACTTGACTTTGACTACTAATACTTTGACTTACGAAGTTAGCTAGTTTTGCCAGTCGTTGCACAGTGGCGTCTCCTACGTCTACAAATTGAGTTAGCTCACCGTCTTTCTTGAACTTTTCTAATTTTTTAGTAATTTTGTTATAGTAGTCTATTCCAAGATTTGGATCTTTTAGTCCAACTAAGATGGAAATTAGAGATTCAACTTCTTCTCCCATTCTTGCTTTCTTCATCTTCTCGGCTACATCTGACGCAGACATTATTGAAGCGTTATCATCTCCATCTGTTATGATGTATACTGCAGCGTTTATTGCGAAGTCCTTAGTTCTCAAAGTTTTTCCGTAAGTTAGACTTGCACTGATCGATGAGTAAGTTGCGTCAAATAAAGCAGTCGTACCATTTGGATCGAATTCTTCATAATTGTTTATGTCGATTGAAGAAAGGGGTTTGAATCCATGAATTTCTTGGACGGTTGCGTTGAAAGCTACCAGTCTGATCATTAAATTTTCAGACATGTCACTTTTCTTACACGCTTCGACTACAGTCTTAACCATTTTTAGAAGTTCTTTTGCGAAAGGTTGTACGGAACCAGTGATATCAACAACTATTGTAACTAGGGTATATGTTGATGCCCCTAAGTCTTCTGGCCTCACTGCGGAAAAGTGAAACCCTCCTTGACCAGGAATTGGTATTACTTGCATTTGTAATTCTGACGAATTATTTACATCATTCATCTATTCTGCCTCCATTTTATAATTGGGAATAGTCCAGTTCCACCACCATATATTTTTCGTACGGAACCGTACTCTTTTTAATATTTTCTCTCTTTCGATTTGTTGGTCATACGTATCATTTTGAAGTTTATTAATTTTTTCAACTAGTAACATGATAGTTTCTGACGACTTGAGATCTGGATATTGTACTAAATAAATTGGTATTGTTTCTGGTTTGATTTTATCGAATATATCCTTTTCAAAATTTGGATATTGTTTGGAAAGGTAACTAGAAAACGTACTAGTTAGTTCTATAGCTTTGGTTTTATATATTTTTTCAACTTTAATCGTTTTCGTTACCTCTTCAAAATCCCTTTTTTGTTCCACATACATACCTCCGGTTCCGAAAATAGAAATAAGGAATGTAAATATGAAGAGTGTGAGGAATACCCGGTAGGTTAATTTAATTTCATTTGAATAATAACTAGGATTTGAATTTTTTGATAAACTTTGAAGTTTATGTTTAATAAAAAAATATGAACTTGTTATTAAGAAAACAAGACTTATTAAGAATATTAACATTGTTATACTCCAGTGAGGAATTCGGAACAAGTCATTACATTCATTCCTCGTCCGGTCATTTCATTCAGAAAATCATCAGCTAGGAACTCACAAGTTGGAACTGGAGAAGTGGCATCTATTAGAAGTACAAACTTTTTGATGTTTTCTTCTCCGAAGTTATTTGCTATATCTCGAGCTGTATTAGCTAAACAGTGAGATAAAGCCCATCCAGAAAGAGCGATGATACTGGCTTCTTGTAAGATTTTGATCAATGAAGTGTTAAGTTGAGTACTTGGGTCGGTTGGATCTGGTACTTCTGCCATTACAGCCGAGAAGTGCTCAGTCATAAAGTTTGATCCTTTTGTAACGAAGTCTACCATTCGACCACTAATTTCTTGTTCCCACTGTGAGATTGTTTCATAAATAACTGGAAATATACCAAATCCTGGGGATCCAATTAGACAGTGAGGTGGCCAGATACGATGTGGATATCTGTTGCCTTTTTCTAGCGCTTCTAAGTACTCGGTCGCTCCGTTCCTGTTCATTCCATGGGATTCCATCATTTTACGGTTTAGAAACGCAGGATGTGTAGTAGTCCATACTCCATTTTTTACGTCTTCTGGTGTTATCACTGTCGTAATTGGTTCGGGATGTTCTCCCTTTTGGTTTATCCAAAAAACTGGATGAGATATATCGAAGAAATGATGACTATCTAACGTTACATGAATATTACTTATTCTTTTACTAAGACGTTTGATTACTTCTGATAGACGTTCTGCATCTTCGTTAGCTCCTGGAACAGGCAAAGATCCATTTGGATTACAGAAGTCGTTTTGTGGATCGATAATTAAGAATTCTATTGGTTCCATAAATAGTACCTCCTTGGTTTCTTAGAAATGTTTAAAAAAATTAAGTTTTAGTTCTTTGAAATTAGTTATATTTACATACTTCCTCCTTTCATTTGATAAATTTTTTTATAGTTACAACCATTTATACTCGTCAGATATTAATATATATAGTTAGAACATACTTTAAAGAATTTAAACTTTTTAGGAGATGTGAACAATGAACATTATCAACTCAGTTTTTGAAGTGGCTGAAAAATTTATGGATGATCCAGAACATGTAACTATTAATCATGACAATATCTTTATAGTTTCTAAACAGATGAAAGATTCTGGTGTTAAGAAATTTGAGTATGAAGATAATTCTTTGAAAGGAGACCAAATAGAAATTAGGAAGTTAGTTTATATGGAACTTCTTGGAAATTCAATAAACTATTGTTATTGGTATGGAAGACATGATATTAGACCAAATGGAACTGACTCAGTTATGATGTATAAGTTATTAGAAGACTCATTTGGAAAGTTTCGTATTATGATTCCGAACAAAGAATTAGTTAAAGATTATATATGTTCGTTAGCAGAATATAGATTTCCACTTTTAGAAGAGAGGTCTAAACATCTTCTTGAAACTTTAGAATACTCGTTTGACATTATTCAAAAAGTATTTACAGATATAAGTAATGTTTATAAGCCTTTTGAAGTACTTGTTAAAACAATTCTTGGTTATTCTGCTGATATATTTTTAAAACGGGCTTCGTTATTTTTTATCCAGTTGAATAGAAGGTTTGGTTGGTATCAAGATTCGATCTCTGTTTTGCCAATTCCAGCTGACTATCAAGTTCCAAAAATGTTAGAATTTTATGGTTGTATTAACTATTCTAAGAGTTTAAAAAATAAGATTATGAACCACGTTTTAATTCCAAAGAATTCACTAGAAGAATGTGAAATACGTGCTGCTACTATTCTTGTAAGTAGAGAACTTTCTGAGTTGACGGATTGGACAATTTCTGATATTGACTCATGGTTTTGGTTACGACGTAAGGAATGTTCTAATCCCTTTCATTTAACTATTACTACAGATTATTAACAAGAAGATGTTAGAGAAATTCTCAATATTTTCTCTAACATTTCCTTACTTTTATCTGTAGACAAAAGCTACGGAATTGCCATGTATAACTCTCAAGTCACTTTCGAATTGGTTAATGTTCTTCTTTTGTTTTTCTCCATTGGGATTGATTATTGTTATAGATTCAATTTCGGTTCTTTTACATGGCATAAGATAATATGTAATACCGTTTTTTCCTTCGCCTCTATTTACGAATGCTGAAACTAATATGTTGCCGGGGATGAAGAAACGAACTATCATGTTAGTTTGAAGATCGGAAAATTGAATAACTATATTTGACATAAAAACCTCCAGTTAAGATTCAGTTATTAATATATATAGTAAGAACAAAATAAAAAATAACTGAGGAATTAAAATATAAGTATGTGGTTATAGTTGTGGAAGAGAGGCTAGATCCATTAAGAAAAGGTGGTGTTGTGAAAGTTATTTTGGAAGTTGTCCTGAAGTTAATAAGAAACGTCTTTCTAAGGAAGTTAGAGAAAAAACTAGTAAAATAAAATAGGATAGAATATTTTAAAAAATATGGATATGAAACGCTAGTTATATGGGAAGATGAACTCAAAGACTTGAAATTGTTAAGAGATAAGATTTTATTATTTCATTATGGAGGATAAACATGAGTCTACCAGAACATCCAGATACGATTATAATACAGAATCGTTTCTATCGGAAAGGACTAAAAGAAATAGATGTATGGAATTACTATCAGCGGGCAAAGAGCCCTCTTCTACGAGAAGTGACTGGAAGAGATTTATTGTTTTTTATCATGGTAGATATAAATAAGCCGATTGTAAGAAGACGAGCAAAAGAAACAGTTTATATTCGACTTACTAATTCAAATTATGATACTGTTATAACTGGAAGATCAGTTAGTATTCATTCTGCTATGAAACGATATGAAGATATTGGAATTATTGACATTGATGCGCCAGATTGGAGAAGAGCGAAAGTTGGTGCTCTTGACGTTTATGAAACTATGATGAAAGCACCCTTTGTAGGAGATGTACAGATTCGTTATACTGGTAAAACTGGTTTTCATATATTCTGTACCTTTGGAAGAAAATTAAGTATGGACGTAATAAGATTATTATTAATGAAACATTTACGAGATAGTGGATTAGAAAATAATTATACAATTGCTGGGAGACGAACTTCTGGCTTTACTAATCTAGATCTAGCACCAAATAAGTTTCGTGGAAATTTTATATGTTTACATTCGTTATCTGTATGGGGACTTCGTTGTATGGAAGTAGATCATGGAGACGTTCTTGGATTTGATCCTTTTAGAGCTACAATAAAGGTTTCTTAAGTGATTTATAAAGTTGAACAAGTAGTTGGTACCAAAATTCCTGTTGAGTTAATTTTAGAAGAAAGAGTTATAAGAAAGTATAGAAAGAAAAAGAGAATTAGAGCTACTTTAGAAGATTCTTTAGAAAGATTTGATCAATATAAGAAATACTTAGAAGAAAGTTTTAATTACTATTTAGAAAGAATGTGCGAAATTAGTAGAATTGATTTAGTATTTTTTGTGAGACAAATTAGAGTATTAGTAATTGGAAGAAAAGAAGATAGAAAAAATGATATTCTTGGTATGGCTTTTACAAGGAAGAATGACTTATCAAATATAAAAGTAATGGTAAGCCCAATAGATAAACATCAAGCTCTTATAGTTCTTTTTCATGAAATATTCCATTTTGTTTTAGATACTAAAGGTAAAAAATTAAATACGAAACAAAAAGAATTAAACCATCAGATTGTTTATTTCTTTACTGGTTATAAACTTTCTTACGAACTTTCTGGTATAACTCTAAGAAATCCTCCGAACGGTTCTTTTCAGAAACTGGATGAGGCGTATAGTTTATATTCATTAAATGCAATACAATTCAGGGATAAGTTGCTAAACTTAAATATTATTACTAAACCTAAACGAGTTAGAAAGATTCCGAAAGATAAACGAGAAGAAGTTTTTTCTAAAGTGAGATGGGGAAAGAGACATCCTTGAGAGGGAAGGAAAAGATTGTTTCGGTGAAACAAGAAAAGGAGATAGAAAAAGGTGGAGATTGTAGGTAGTATATTTTCAGAAGATAGAAAAACTGTGAAGTATCTGCAAAAATCAGGTGATGTAGTTGTTGAGACTGTTTATGTTAATAGACCAGAAAAACATATTATTTGTTTTTCTTCTCAGGTTGGTTGTTCTATGACATGTAAGTTTTGTGTTTCTGGAAACAGAAAGTTTATCCGGAACCTTTCTAGTGAAGAACTGCTGTTACAATGTTTAAATATTATAGCTTCAAGGAAAATAGACTTCTCTAAAAAGATACTTTTTTCTTGTATGGGAGAAGGAGAGCCATTTAATAATTGGAAGAATGTTTTTCCAGTTTTAGAAGAAGTAACTCATTTAGGTTACAGAGTGGCGCTGTCTACAGTTTGTAATAAACCGGAGTTGATTTCAGAGTTTCTGAAATTACGTCTTCCAATTAAGTTGCAGTTATCAGTACATGCAGTTGATCAATGTAAGAGAAATTATATGTTCGGACAATTTATTCCTTTGTCTAATATTATGTATGTTCTTTCTGGAGCTGATCCATCTAATGTTGAGTTAAATTTTACCTTGATGCAAGACGTTAATGATCAATGTGAAGATGCTAGAAAAATATTTTCTACTTTTGGTAGTAAATTTTATATCAAGTTAAATCGGTATAATCAATTTACTTCTTCTTTAAGACCTAGTAAGGAAATAACGACATTTCAAAAGATACTCCAGGATTTTGGGATGGCAGTAGAGTATTATGAAACTGATGGTTTAGATATTGGAGCTGCATGTGGTCAATTATCATCGAGGAAAATTAATGGAAAACTATGCTTTAATATGGAAGAAACAAGTAAACTTTAAAGAACTTCCATATGATAATTTTATTAGTAAATTTTACGATATGTCATCTACTTACTCTTTAGAAAAGGTAGATGGTATGCTTGGCGCCTTAGTATATCGAGAAGGAAGAAAACCATTTTTTCAATTAACTGGAGGTAGTTTAATAAATGATGTTCCAGTTTTATATGAGCATGAAACTTGGTTAAAGAAACTCGGAATAAAAAGTATAGTTTCAATAGGAGAATTAGTTGGTCAGAAATTTAAAACAATCCTTCCTTTTAACCAGACTGAATCTATTGTAAAGACATCTTATCTTCCACAACATCAAGATTTGGTTCATCATTATTTATATGACGTATATTCTATAAATGGAAAGAAAATTAATTTTAAAGAAGCGATTTCATTTATAGCTAAGAACTATGGCAAGATAGGCCTTTCTCATGTTCATGTTCCAAGGATTGTATATGGTAATATAGAAGCTTTTAGAAAACTGTATGCAGAAGTTATGGATAAGTCAGGAATTGATGGTGTTGTAGTTCGTGATTTGAACGGAAAGAACTTTAAAGTTAAATATACAGCAACAGTTGATTTAGCAATTATTGGTGCGGGAAATGTTGGAATGATTTCTTGGCCAAGGAATCAGATATCGTATTTATTGTCATCATTTATTGATGAGAAAGGAATTTTTAGAAGTAGCTCTAAGATTGGAACTGGGTTCGCTGATAAAGAACGATCAGACTTTTTTAAATATGTAAGTGATAATCAACTATATGAAGAAAGTGGTGATATATTTGTTAGACCAAAACTTGTAGTACAAATGAAATACTATAGGTTTAGGATAACACCAACTAAAACTTATGAGTTCAAAAAAGGGAAATATATTTATATTGGAAACAAAATGTCTATTACTTTTTCTCATCCTTCATTTGAACGATTGAGATTAGACAAGAAACCTGTTTCATATGATGTAAGGTTAGAACAAATACCTGACTGGAAGGAATAAAAGCAAAAAAGGAGTTTTGGGGAACTCCTTTTTCTCATATAAATATGAGATTTAAATTTTGTCGATTTCCTCTTGGGGCCATTCATCGATCCGATTTCCTTTTTCATCCTCTAAACATAGGAAGATACAAGGTCCGCTTGACCATGGAGTGGCTTGTACAACTTCTTTAATTATAGTACCGTTCTTTAACGCATACGCTTTCAATGTTGGTCCGTCATTGAACATTCCTAAGTGACTGGCATCCTCATATTCGTCCATTACGATCTTTGTTGAAGTGGCTTTTCCACAGTGAGGATAGGGAGAACATGGTACTCGTTTTACATTTTGGTCGAGGAAATTTTTCGCCTCGTTGGTAAGTCCGAAAAACTGAGTTATTCTCATAATAAACCTCCTCCAATTAATGTTCATTTATTAATATATATAGTAAGAACAAAATAAAAAATTTAGAGGTAATTAAAATGACTATTTTAGAAACATATTTAAAGAATATACAAGAAGCTGGATGGGAGAAATATCCAAAGGGTTGGGATAAAGAAAGTGTGATTAAGTTTGCAAAATCGTTAGCAACTGACCCAACAAAAAAAGATTTCTTTGATAAGTGTGTTGATAAGATGAAAGGTAATGTGAAAGATCCAGAAGGTTTTTGCGCTTCAGTTAAAGATATCGCCCATGCTAGTACATTCTGGAGAGGAAAAGGAAAAACGTCAAAAGAAGTGGAGAAAAGTGTTACAACACATAAGAGGATAAAGAAGTATACACAATGAGAATGTTAGAAACTAAACTGTGTAATTATGGATGTGGTCAAGAAGCAAGATTTCGATTTAAGAATGTAAGTGGTGTTGTGAAGATAGATGGTGGAAATGTAATGTTTCAAGAACTAATGATAGAAAGAGATTGAAGAATTTTTGGGTTGTATTTTTATAAGATTAAAATTGTAAATAGTGGAATAAATATGAAAAGATTCTGGTTGTTTAGATCAAACCTTAGAATTGTAGAAGGTTATCATATTTATAAAATATTAGAGGATTTCAAAAATAATTGTTGGGATTTTTATTTGTTACAGGGTATATATTATTTAGAGAATAACTACTTTGATGAGTTTGTAGTTTTTAGATTGAATCCAAAAGGAAGAAGGTTACAAGATATTGTATTTGATATAAACGGAAAGAAATTTATTCAAAAGTGGGTTGACTCTTTTAAAGAAGTTTACAAATATTCGAGTCCAGATATAACTATGTTTCGTGGAGGTTTTCTGGAGTATGATGAAGTTGTAAAAGAAAATCCAGTTTATTTTGGAAAGAAACTATATCTGGGAGCTGGTAGAAGACTTTTTCCACAATATGGAGGTAAGTATGATGTTATTCTGTTAGAGAGTGAAAGAGATTTTAATAAATCCTATAATTGTATTTCTTTCTATAAAACTGCTAATCCAAATATTTTTAAACCATTATTTAATCAAACAAAAAAATATGATTTATGTTTGGGTTGTAATTATACACAGCAAAAATATAAGGGTCAAGAATTCTTTATTTCGTCCATTTCTAAGTCTAGTTTCTTAAAAGGATTGAAGATAGTTCATGCTGGAAATGAACCAGATGTTGGTAAAGAATTATGTAGAAAGTATAGTGTAGATAACATTGAATTTGTTGGCTGGTTGGAGAGAACTGAATTAAACAAGTTACTTAATCAAAGTAAAGTTGGGATAGTTACTAGTAATTTAGTAGATGGTTGTCCTAGAATTAGTACTGAGATTTTAATGAGTGGAACACCTTTATTGATTAGAGATCAAACAAGACTTCTTCGTTATTATAAACAAAGTGGTGTTGTTGAATTTAATGATAAAAATATAGAAAAGAAAATAATAGAAGTATTTTCTGAAAATGAAAACCTTGTTAAAGAAGTTATGGCGATTGTAAATACTAGGTTATCTATTAGTACTATTTGCAGAAAAAATTTAGATATGTGGAAAGTGTAAACAAAAAATCTCGTTAAAAACTACATAAGCGAGATTTTTCGGGGGAAGGTAAGTAAGTAACTTGTTGATTTCCGGCTCATGTTTTTTATCATGGGAGGAAGTTAACTTACATCAAAGAAGTTTTTTTCCGTCCAGCTATGAATTACTAGAAGTTTTCCAAGTTCTCCAAATCTACTATAATGGTTATCTCGATGGTATACTGGACTATTTTGAGGTTTGTAGTGTAGAAACTCATCTTGACTTAGTGAAGATACTATTTTTTCTCTATCAGGTTGTAATTCCAATTTGACTTGTGTAGATTTGATGCTTTCATTTTTTATCTCTTAATTCTTTTCTAAAATCATTTTGTATCCATTTTCTTTCTTTTAAAGATCTACTTAATTCATCTAGACGATCAGATATTTGTTTGGAGTCAATGATGATAATTCCAGACTTTTCTTCGTCGTCTTCTTTTAGTTCTGAATTTTCGTTCTGTTTTTCTTTCTTATATTTTTTTTGTTTTCTTCTTTCATATTCTTGAACTATTATTGGGTAAACTTTCTCTGATATCTCCTTTGTTATATAGAATCCAAATCTTGCTAGTAAGAACATAAAATTTAGAACTCTGAATAAGAAATGTTTTCTTACTAAGAGAGTTAAGTGATCGTCTATTACTGGACTTCCGTCAAAATAGTATACGTTACCCGACAAGTCTTTTTCTGCTTCTTCTCTTTCAACTTTTAGTTCTAGCCTGTCTGCATTTGAGGTCTCGGCGCTACTTCTTTCTAGTTGTAGTTCTTTTTTTCGGACTTGTTTTAACCTTTCTTTCCCACGTTGTTGGATTATTTTTGTTTTTTGGATTGCTATAAATATAGATATTATTTGAGGAAGGTTTTCCAAAAGTAATTCAAATTTTTGGTTTGAAGATAATTCATCATGTCGTTTCTTGCCTAGGACTTGTGGAATATAGACCATAATAAACCTCCGTCTAAAATGTTTAGTATTTATATATATAGAAAGTAGAACATATTTGTATTCTTTAATTAAGATTTTTTTCTTTCTATTTAGAACAAAAAGTAAAAGAAAGGGAAGAATTATGAATGATCTGGAAGTGTTAATTCTTTATAGTGGTGGTGCTGATAGTAGGTTAATGTTAGAGTTAGCAAGAGGGATGCAAATGAAAGTTTATTGTTTACTTATCGATTACGGGCAGAAACATGCAAAAGAACTAGAGTTTGCAGAAGAACATCTCAAACGTAAGAGTATTCCATATCAAATAGTTAGTGTTGGTGGATTAAATGTGAGTAGTGGTTTAACTGGAGATGGAATTAAAAATGAAACTGGTGAAGTACATGAAATGCATGTTCCTGGGAGAAATAGTATCTTTCTTAGTTTAGCATTTAGTATTGCTGAATATAAAAACATAGATACTATTTGGATAGGTTCTGATTGGTCAGATAGACTTAATCTTTTTCTAGATTGTTATCAAGAGTATCTTGTCAGGGTAAATGAGATGTTTAAGTTTGCAGGACCTAAGAATATAAAAGTTGAAGCACCATTAATGGGTTTTACAAAAGAAATGGTAATATCTTTCTTGAAGTGGCTTGATATAAATATAGAAGAAGTTTTTAGTGGTTATGGAGACTTATAAACAATTATCTTTTTCTTTCATGAATAGAGTTCAACCTTGTGAACATGAATGGGAATGTGGTTCTCCAGTTCGTATTGATAACGAATGGTATATAGAAACTAGATGTATAAAATGTAATGAACCGTTAATAGTTGGATTCTCTAATAGTAACCATATAAAAGATGATTTAGAAGAATATAAACAACTTTTAGAGAAGAGGAGATCATATGTCGAGAAGATGGGATGAATATTATTATAGAGTGTGTGAAACCATTGCAAGTAATACTAAGTGTTTGTCAAGGATTGTTGGAGCAATTTTAGTTCGAGATAAATCGGTGGTGAGTACGGGATATAACGGTCCTCCTCGTGGAGTTCCGCATTGTAGTGAACGATATACAATGGATTTAAAACTAATTAGTGAGTTAAGAAAGAAAGGAATAGATCCCGATGATTCATCAAATTGGAATACTTGTCCGAGACGTCTTCTTGGTTTTAAATCTGGAGAAGGTTTGGAGTGGTGTATTTCTGGACATGCAGAAAGGAATTCTTTAATCAATGCTGCGCGTGAAGGAGTTTCAACAAAAGAAACAATTATGTATATGACTTGTGGAATTCCGTGTACACCCTGTTTAATTGAGATAATTAATGCTGGTGTTAAAGAGATAGTGGTAAGTAGAAAATCATACTATGATATATCAGCTAGTTATTTGATAATGAATAGTTATTTAAAGGTAAGACTATACAAACATTTATGCGAACATAAAACTCAGGTAATAGATGGAATTTGTCAAGACTGTGGAGATCGTGTATTATAAATTAGGGATATAAAAAATGATAATAGTAGATGAATATGGACATATGACTTCAACTGAGAACGTTGAAGAATTACATAATTTCGCAGAAGAACTTGGTTTTAGAAGAACTTGGTTTCAATCTAATCTTAAACATTGCCATTATGATTTAACTACTATGAGAATGATTAACAAGGCGATCAGAATGGGTGCTACAAAAGTTACTTCTCGTGAACTTGTGAAACAATCATTTTGGAGGAAATCAAAGTGAAGAAAATTCATTACACTAGTTTAAAAATCAAACGAAAGAATTTTCCAGTTTTTATGAAACTGATAGAAGACCAGTTTAACTTTGCTGGAGAAATCAAATACCAATTACAAGAAGATAAAGAAATGATAGATTTAGTATGTGAGTTAGTTCCTGGTGACACTGGAGTTGATTGGGTTATTGGTACAATATTAAAGTATTTAGGAAGATTTAAGAACACAGCGCATGAGAAAGATCTTTTGAAAATTGCTACATATTGTTATATAATGTGGTTGCAGATGGGTTTTCACTTACAACGAAGTCATGATAAAGACGAAGAGGAATATAAAGATGTTCAGAGCAGAAGAAGTTCTATTGGTCACTCCTGAGACTGAAACAGAGGAATTGATTTTGTCTAGGAAATTCCCGTATATATCTTGGATACCTTCTTGTAGATGTAGGACTACTTTTGTTGTTTCTAGTAATTGTGTAGAGGAGGTAAAGAAATTTATAGAGGAGAAGAATAATGAATAAAAAGTTTATATTTTTTGTGTGTGATTTCGAAACTACTGGATTAGATTTTAGAAAGGATTATCCAATTGAAATTGGAGGATTATTTGTAGATTCTGATTTTAATGTTCTAGGGACTTATAGATCTTTTATAAAGTTCTCCAAATTGTCTGAGGAGATTTTAGATAACGATAATCGGTGGCCAGAGAAGTACTTAGGAGCTTATAAAGTTCATAATATTGATGCTGCAGTTATATCTACTGAAACTATTAGTTATGAAGATAAATTAATAGGTGTGAGACCACCATATATTGTAGCAGAAGATCTTACTGAATTATGTTCTACTTATAATAAAGGAGAAAGAAAAGTTATAATAATTTCTGATAATGCCCAGTTTGAGTATTGGTTTATGAAGCAAATATTTGAGGATGCAAATACAGAATTTCCTTTTCATTACTGTGCTTGGGATAGTTCTATATTACTTGAGTTATCAGGAATTGGAGATCCAAAACCAGTACATCGGGCGTTCGGTGACGCAGGAAAGCTTTATCAGTCTTTAGTACGGGCTAGAGAAAGATTAAATTTGTTTTAATATTACTTGTTAGAAACAAAAAAATCTTACCATAGATTTCAGTAAGATTTTTTCTTCGGAGAGATTATTTGTTTATTACTTCGGTTATTTCGATTCTCTCAGTTTTATTACTTCTGGTATGTCGAAAGATAAGAGTGGGACCGAATTCTACATTTACTTCGATGATTGCATTTCGAACCTCCTGATTAATAGTTACTTTTTCAAACCACTCCTTTATTGTATCTACTTCCTTTCTTCCGAAGTCTCTTAAGTCTCCGAATATTAGTATATTGAATGCTGCGACAGCAGATTTATCTGGATTCTCTAGAATGTGGTATTGAATACTTCCTTCACTGCCAATTGGAACGTTACAATTTTTCCACTCATATTCAGAAGAGTTCCATTCTACTGTGTTTCCAAGTAACTTTTTTATCTCGTCCAGATCGTTAAGTTCTGTCAAACCTCTAAGTCTGTCATACCTGATTGCACCGTTAACATGTGTCCACTGGCTCATTTTTTTACCTCCGTAAAAGATTAATTAAATCTTTCTATTAGATATTTATATATTTAGAGTTTCTGTTATTTATTAGATTTTATTTTCTATTATTAGAACAAAAAAACAAAGGAGCGGATAATGGATTGTATTCTTGAGCATAAATCTAGAATAGGACCAACTAAGAGTGAGATTAAACAAGTAGTAATACAGAGACTATTAGATATAGAATATGGACCTGGAAGTAGATTTCATAAAGAAGATCCTGATACTTGGGATTCTGAAAGACAGATGTTAGTACTTAGATGCGGTTGGAATACTATGTCACTAAAAGAACTAATAGATCTTTTACCTGAGTGAAAAAGAGAAGGAGAGTAAGAATGGAAAAGAAGGTTGAAAGATTGGGGATGGACGATAGTAAAACTGCTACTCGTTTATTAGAGAAGAACTATTCACCGTTAATAGTAAGGAAGTATCAGGCGTTTGGCTGGCCACTATTTACTGCTCTGATATGTGATGTTTCGTTATCAGATCTAGACCAAGTCGTTTATAAAAATATTGATAAATTTAAGGAAGATGGATTAGTAGAAAACGATATACAATCACAGAGGAATTTTTGTGGTTTATTGAGTGATAAAATTATCGAACATTATGATGGGGTGAAACGAGGTTGTGTTGAAGGCGTAGCTGTTCTTGCTTACTGGGATAAATGTTTTTGCAGCTCTCTTTGGGGAGACTTTATGGTTCATGCTAGTTGTAAACAAGAACTATTCAGTATAATTCAAACGTTGCCACATATTTAATATGAAAAAGAAAGAAGAGAAAATTCCTAATCCAGGCTCTGATGAAGCCATTAAACTGGGTTGTAAATGTCCAGTTTTGGATAACAACCATGGAGAAGGATTCCCTTGTGGCAATAGTAAAGCATCTTGTTTCTGGATTAATGAAGGATGTCCTTTACATTCAGTGGTATTTACTCCGTGGTGGCAGTTAAAAAAGTATGGAGGATGGAAATAAAGGACTGGTAGCTTAAGTTGGAAAAGCCCTATATTGTATGTAGGAAGTTGGGAGTTCGATTCTCTCTCAGTCCATATTGGGTCGCTTGATTAATTGGTAAACCATATGACTCCAAATCATGGACTCGGGTTCGATTCCTCGGCGACCTGTTTTGGCGGTGTAGCTTAATGGTTGAGCGGCGGGCCGTTAACCCGTGATATGTGGGTTCGATTCCCACCTCCGCCTTAATTAAGGAACTGGAGAGAAGGAATAGTAGAGTATGAAGAAGAAGTATAAAGGGTTAATAGTGACGTTTGATAATAAGATTTTGGATCCCACTAAGATTGTAGAACTAATTAAAATAATAAAAGGAGTAGAAGATGTAACTTTATCTGAATATACATCAGATGACGTAATAACTATTATTCAGAATGAGAAAGAGATAAAAAGAAGATTATTTGAATTTACAAAAAATTTTTTATTAGAGAAAGATTAACGGCGAGCCCAGGATTCGAACCTGGGGAGCTGTTACACTCAACGATTTAGCAAACCGCCTCCTTAAGCCACTCGGACAACTCGCCTTAAAACAAAAAAAATCATGGATACAGAGAGAGTAGAAAGATACAAAGGTGCTTTTCCACTAATCGGGGTTGGTTTATTATAAATTAATTCCTTTCATGGGGGAGTCGCCCGTCCCACGTTAATATTTCGGTTAGCTATGGACTGCTTTGACATTGCGTCTTATTTTGATGTTGTTCCGGTTTCTCTCTACTATTATAAACCATACCATTAAATCAATTTCGAGAGAGTTTGGCACCAACTGCTAACATCTAAACACTAACCTAGTATTACCACCCTGATGTATCCATGATTTTTTAATGAGAAAAACAGAGAACGGATTTCCCTCCACTTCTGGCCAATATCAGCAGAAGAACCTACCGTTTACTATTTCAAGCACTTGCTCCAGATGTCGCTACCCAAAGGGGGTGCTTAAGGATAGTCTCCTTTTGGAACATCGACGAATCCAGTTCCCGATCTAAGTAGTCCGCCTATGAATATGGCCGACTGCGCGCAGTTATGCCTATATAGATAGGGCTGACCGCGCGTCGCTGTTGTTCCTCTTCTATTATTTCTCTCCCTCATCGTTTCGAGTACCCAGTACTGGTTTTGTGTGTTTCTATACCACTCTAGCGAATAAGTTTGAAAAGTCACTACAAGCGACCAACTCTGTTTTCCTCAAATCCCTAAAATAATATCATGATATGACTCTAAAAAGAGGATAAAACTGGGGACGGATTCTCGTACACGGTCTTTGTAGGAGTATACCGTCTACTGATTTGGAGTTAGACCGAACTCCCAGGAATCAGTTTCCTGACTGGTGGTCACTTTCTCCATTTGATGACCCAGCTTTATTTATTTATGTTACTAATCTTTCAAACATTCCAAAAGAAGATTTAGGTACCTAGCTTCAATGGTTTGAGAGAAAGATTCGACTACAAGCCGACAACCCAGTTTTATATCCTTTACGTTAAGTTATATATATAGAATTTTGTTCTATATATAGTGAGACCCCCTGATGGGATTTGAACCCACGATCAAAGTTTTAGAGACTTTTGCTTTTGACCTGACTAAGCTACAGGGGGTTTCTTATTATAGTAAATCTAGACTAGAGATTAAACTACCGTTATATTCTGTAGCTATAGCAGTAATTTCATTATTTAAATCTGGTTCATTAAATCTAACCCACTTTACATTTTTCATTTCGAACTTGTATACAAGTTTTTCGAGCTCGAATTTATTTCTTACTCCAAGATAGACTAGGGTTTCATTATGCCAATTAGATTTCCATGGTTCCTTTAGTAAGTATTCTGCAAGAGCATGTCCAGCTTGAACTGCTTGTTGTGATGGAGTAAGATCTTTACGAACTATTACGTAGAGTTTCATATTCTTTAATCCTCCCAATAATTTCTTCTTTGATTTTAGTAATTTTATCTTCATTAGGACGATTGTTTTCTCTAGGTATTTCGATCTGGTCTCTAGTCTTTCCTCTTACTTCGCAGTAAGCAATATGGGTATGTCTGAACTCATTCCGAAGTTTATATAAATTCCATAGAGTATTAGAAAGTTGATCTTTAGTTTTAATTCCTTTTCTTTCTTTTTTAAGACTACGTATTGTAATCCCTCTTTCCTTTTGCTCGATTTTTGTTTGTGTTAATGGATGCATGATAAATCCTCCTTTTAGATTTCTAAGATTTTTAAACTTTTAACGTTTAACAAAATTTTTCTAAAAGTTTAAAAATTGGAGGACCTCTTGATTGAACCTACGGGGGGATTTTTATCTATACAAATGTTTCTTTCATTTTGACCTCTCTTTCTTTTGATAAATAGTTGTTGAAAGATATAGATAATACATATATTTGTTCCAGTTTAGAGACATGTAATCTGTCAATCTAGTTACATATAGTAAATACTCGTTTTCTTTCTTTTTTGGTAGTATTCTCTTACCATTCTTCTCCTTTCCTTAATTACCTATTTTGAAGTTCTTAGTAAGAATCAGTTTAAGAAAGTAGGATTTGATGTGCTTGAGAGGATTTGAACCTCCGACCTGAGGATTAAAAGTCCCCTGCTCTATACCTGACTGAGCTACAAGCACAAAAACTGGTGCGCTCGAAAGGATTTGAACCTCTGACGACGGAGGACTTCACCCTCCCGCTCTACCAAACTGAGCTACGAACGCATACACGCCTGGCAGGATTCGAACCCGCGACACCAAGGGTAGAAACCTTGTGCTCTATGTCCACTGAGCTACAGGCGCTTATCTTACTTTTTATAGACGTGTAAGGTCTATCTTTGAGTGATATTCCTTTAGTAAGTTTCCTTCTATAATTGCTATAAATTCTTGATATCCATCATTTTCTTTGACTAGAGACCTTATCTCGTCTCCACTCATTCTTTTACAAATAGTTTCGTCATCGCATTGTTCAATGAACACTAAGTATGTTTTTTCTTTTTCTTTTTTCATTTCGAAATTCCTTATAAACTAACAAAACATGAGAAGCGTTACGGATTAATCATTTAAGATTAGGTTCGTGCCTGCAGTCATTTACCCATTGCCCGGATACTTCTCATATTTTATAAGTAATTTGTTATGTCGCTAGTTGGTTTCATCTCAGACACCATAGACAGCCAACAACCCTTAGGTTTAATGTCCCCGATGAGTACAGTCTTAACCTGTATACAGCAGCATAACAAAACTGACGTTTATAGATAGGATATGTTTCTAAATTGAACTCCTTCTTAAATTAATAGTACTGGGTGGATTTGAACCACCGATCTCACGATTATAAGTCGTATGCTCTAGACCGCTGAGCTACAGTACTATATTTATGCGCCTGATAGGGTTTGAACCTATGACCCTCGGTTTGTAGGACCGACGCTCTCCCAGTCTGAGCTACAGGCGCTTTGTTGGTATTGTATACTTTGGAAATCGTTGTCTTAATTTTGAACCTTCTGGAAGAAATAGTATTACTATTATTATAAACATTCCTATGAGAATACATATTACAAATATTAGTAATACTGTATTGAAAACTAGTGTTAACCAAGTTAGTGGATGTACTAGTACTTCTGGAAGCATTTTATCCTCCTAAAAAATCAGGTACTCTTTGTCTACTGAGTTACATGCGTTTAACTTTTCTTTTAGCTTGTTTTTGCGTCTTCATACAAAATGGACAATAAGTCTCGTTATTTTTTGCATTCTTTAAAATTCCTACAAATTCACTGAAGATTCTACAAAACATACATTGTTCGAATGTTCCAAATTGTTTCATTTTGTTTTCTCCTAAGCGCCTGGAGGGATTCGAACCCTCGACCCCCGAGTCCGTAGCCCGGTGCTCTGTCCACTGAGCTACAGGCGCTATTTCTGTATTGTTTTAATTTTAGCTAGTTCCTCATTAGAAAATTGTACTGGTGTTCCGAAATCTGTAGTTAATCCTCCTTCAGGTTTTTTGTCCCATGCCAATCTATGTCTGATAACTTGTGCGATATCGTAAGATATAGTACAGTCTTCATGTACCTTTAGGCTACCTATGCCGTGACTTGCATACGGAGGATATCCAGTGAGAATACTTTTTATTCTGTATAATAGTTTCTCAGACTCTTTGAAAGATACGTTATCGTTGATAATTTTATGTAAATATTGTGGGTGATCTAATATTTTTTCGAACTGACCTAACCCTATTCTTAAAAATAAGTCAAGAGCGGTTATGATTACTCTAGCTTGTTTTTCAGAGATAGTTAATTGATATTTCGTTTTGTTTAATGACTTGTATTTTTTTAAGATGGAATCAATAATCACTTTTTTCTTTTTATGAGTTATGTTGGGAATATTAAGATTGGTACATATATTCTTTAAAGTTACTACTGTCATTTCTTCTAGTTCACTACGAGTCAATATTACAGGTAGAAAACCGTTTTCTACTTTTATAATTTTTCCAAATGGATTCATTCTTCTCCTTTATTTAAAACTTGATGGAATTCTTCTTTTAACTTTCTCTCTTCGATATATTCTAACTAATTCAGTTCCTGTTTTTTTAGCTAAAGATTTTGCTACTTCTGATTCCTTTGATTTTTTTAATAACGTTAAGATTTTGTTTATCATTTCATGTTTTCTTTTGGAGAATATTGTATCTCTAACTTTTCCCTTGTTCATAACTACAATCCCAAAACAATTGATTGTAATCAATGTCTTCTCCATTGAAAGCACTTAGGAATTCAGGAGAAGATATTGAATAGTATTTTTTCTTGTACTTAACACCTTGTAAATTAGGACAAGTAAATGATCGTCTTCCCCAGTTAACTACGCAACCATCTTCTTCATTATTGGACCAATAACAACCGTTTAGTCCTTTATATTCTTCTGTCATCTTTCTATTTGGGATTAACATATTTTATTTATTTCCTTTAGTAGGTTTGCAGTTTTTTCTATTTCTAGGAGTTGTTGTCGATAACTTCTATTTATAATAAATAGAAGTATTCCAATAATAGTAATCCACCACCCTGTTCTCAAATAAGAGAGTATAAGTTTAAATATTCCAAAACTAATAAAGATAAGAGAAGATCCGGATCCTATATAAGATGAAATCTTGCTAGCCCAGGAAAAGTCTCTTTTTATAGTCCATAGAAATGATCTGAATATACGTCCACCATCAAGAGGAAAAATAGGTAATAAGTTAAAGATGACAATTATTATATTAATAAGCCAAATATAATTAAGTATTCCGATAATTGGTATGCATAAATTAGCTTGTTTTAGTATAGAGTAAATCTCATAAGTTACACAAGCAATGAGAAAACTACTAAACGGACCTGCTATTGATATCAAGAATTCAGCAGATGCTTTTTGAGGTTCTTCCTCTATATTGGCAAGTCCTCCAAAAATGAAAAGAGTGATATTTTTTGTATGTATACTATATAATTTAGCAACTATACAATGACAAAGTTCATGGATGGAAAGAGATACAAATGTTCCTAATACACTAATAATTCCCATAATCCAGTATATGTATGTAGGTAAGTCTTTATAAATATTTGGAAAGAATCCAGTTGAAAGAGTCCAACTAACGAATATAACTGGAATAATGATACTTACATCGATTCTAAATTCGAAACTAAAGATTGTGAATATTTTTTTGGACATTGTTTTCTTCATAATATAGTTCGCATTAACTTTAATTCTTAATTTACGGGAGTAACGGGATTTGAACCCGTGCTCTTCTGCGTGACAGGCAGACGTCCTTGACCAGACTAGACTATACCCCCGATTTTCATTTGTCTATCTCATTCATTTTGTTCTTCTAGTTTCTATTTGGCTCACGGGAGAGGAATTGAACCTCTGTATAAGGGGTCAAAGCCCTTTGCCCTGCCACTGAGCGACCCGCGAATTTGATTTTTTAGATGATAATATCTACTATCGTACATAATTCTTAACTTTGTTAACTAATTTACTTTCCTAGAATCATTACATAATATGTATGCTTCTATAACTGATTGAAATTTACTAAGTTCAGAAAAATAGAAAGCACTTCTCCCTACAGTTGTAATAAATAGATTCGAATTCTTCTAGAGTTAAAGTTTCTTGCAATAGTCCATAAATTTTGTATTTGAATGAGTTTTCGTTTAACCTCAATGAATTGAGTTAAGAAAAAAGAATAAATGATGACCTGGTAGAATTATTGTCCACTCTATAAGCAGAAGTATACTAAGTAGAAATATAGTAGTTATACAGTAAATTAATGAGTAACTTTTGTTTCTGTTATTGATTGGAATATTTTTCCAATGACATATGATTGATACTAATACTATTAAACAAAACGTAAAGATTATAGTGTCTACGCATAGACCAACTATTATATTTAATATTTGTAATAACATATTCACTAACCTCCTTTAGAGCCGGTAGTAGGACTTGGACCCACGACTAAGGATTTACAAAACCCCTGCTCTACCAAACTGAGCTATACCGGCTTACTATCCGTACTTTTCAAATGTAAAAACTTTCTTACCAATTTCTACTATTTGTTCATAAGATGGTGAGTTATAGAGAGCATTAAGACTATTCATTATCAATCTCGTTCTACGTTCTTAACATTGCTTTAGAAATTCTTTGTTCCATTTCTTCATTTATTATTGTTAACTCCTTTCTATTTATTTCCATCCTCCGTATTTTTTCAATTACTATTAAGGAGTGTATAGTGATACCTGAGGGGGGAGTCGAACCCCCACGTTCTTAGAACACTTGAGTTTGAGTCAAGCGTGTCTTCCAAATTCCACCACTCAGGTAAAGGTTGGTGCCTGAGACAGGAATCGAATCTGTTATATCTTATAAAGTAGAAACTTTAATTAGTAATAAGTATTTTTTCTCCTTGTTTGTTCTTTTTATCCTTGTAATCTTTTCAACAATTTTTCTCTTTAGTAACTTAAATGATTTTTGGAAATCTAATGAAAAAAATATTTCACTATTGTTAAAGTGATATTCAATCCCTTTTTGAGAAGTAAATACTGTACCATCGAATTCATTTTTTGTAGCTTCTAAATCTTCTGTTAATATTGTACCTTCTTTAACAAATCCACCAACTACTGGATAATCTTTTACACACTTAATTATTTGTATTGTTGTTTGATCACTTCTGTTCATTTTTCTCCTTTCTGTAAATGATTAACTTTTAAATATGATATGCCTGAGACAGGAATCGAACCTGTATGAGGTTTCCCCCACGTGGGTCTAAACCACGCGCGCCTGCCAAGTTACGCCACTCAGGCTATGATTTTAAACTCTTTTATTTCAGAAATCTCTACTTCATCGTAAATGTAAACTATATCTGGGGGCTTCATTATATATTTCATAATACTGTTCAGTTATCTTCTCATGTATGAATCCTGCTGGAGGTGGAGTGAACAATCTGAAGGTAGTAGTATCAAATACTTTAGGAATTTTTATCTGACTCTTTTCCAGGTTGTGGTTTTATTCTAATTGTTCTACATCTCCATCTGGGTTCGTCTTTGTCCGGATTTTCAATAACATAGTGTAATAAATCTTCTTGAAAAATCCAGTTCCTACTGGAGGCTACATGTTTGAAATTTATAACTTTAAAAGACTCTGTTAAAGGTTCCCAATCAATCGCTAGTATCGAGTGAAGACCAAAGTACTTATGCCATACATTTATCTCTAATGGTAGGATATCTTCTCCTAGTGGTAAATATTTCCATTTATATTTTACATATAAATTTAATATGTCAAATGCTGGTTTAGTGTTTATACAGGAACCTGCAACACATCCACATACGTTTGCTAATTTGTTATATAGTTCGTCGGTTATAACTTTTCCTGTAAGGAAATGATAAGCATTTACTATTGAAACTAATTGACAATCGCCTTCTCGTCTATTCCCGTAAATATATAAATCTTCCATTATGATTCCCTATTTACAATATGGACAGTACCAACCTGGACTGAATTTCTTACAACCGTCTCAGTAAGTCCAGTGCCCAGTAAAGAAAAGGTCTATCTTTAGAAGAAACCGGTCAATTCTCTGTAATATCTTTTTCATAATTTCTCCTTATGATGGCCGAGGAGGGACTTGAACCCACACGGAGATTATACTCCATCAGGGCTTAAACCTGATGCGCCTACCAAGTTACGCCACTCGGCCAGTTCTGATTTGGTTTTTTATTCTACTGTGATTTAAACCTCTTAGAATTAGACCTACTTCAAGTAAAGCTTGACGAATATTTTTGTTTTTTTCTAAAGCTATAATTAGATCTATATCTGCAACTTTTTTTCTTCTATTATTATAGTTTTATTTGTTTTCTCCTTATTTTTTTATCTGGTCACAATGCGTAAATCATAAGAACTATGAAAATTGTGACCATTATTTTAAGAAGTGTTTTCATTTCCATCCCCCATATTCTTTTAGTTCCCACCAGGAAGCATTTTTTCTAATTCTTTCATGTTCTTTTCTTTTAGTATCTATGAATACCTTGATTAAAGCTATGCTTGCGATTGGTCCGAATATTAATAGTATAAAACCAGCAGAAATTCTTTCATGTTTATTGTAATAAGACAATCTTCTTAAACCATGTTTAAATAAGTCAATAGAAATAAGTATTATAATTGTAATAATAGGAAAAGAAATCCAAATAAGAAGTATTTTATTCATTCCATTCTCCATCTCTTACCTGTTCTTTAAGTATGTCTTTCTTCTTTTCCATGCGTTATTAAAATTAGTATCTGGTAACCATGTTTTGAAGAATTCTTTCCATCTTGTTTTAGATGCTTTCTGTCTTGGAGGTCTTACTCGTAGACTTCTTATAGATATAGTTTCTTCTCCACATTTACTACAAATATAAGATCCTTTTCCTGAGAAGAAACATCTTGGACAAAATTCTAAGTATCCTATCTGTGGATCATAGTCATGTTCGTCGACTTCTTTTTCGTTATCTATTACCGCCCGTTTTTTCATTATACGTTCCTTTAAGTCTATACATATAATAACATCCAATTTCTGTTCCGAAATGTATCATAAGATGAGCTCCACAATTTTTACATTTTGTTTCTTCCCATAAGTCTGTTTTTTCTGGTTCAGTTGGTTGACCACATGATGGACATTTTATGTTCATTGTTTTTTCTGGTATAACTTCTTCTTTAGGTTTTTGTATCATTTTAATCCTTTATATCATTTGTAGATTGTATACATTAACTTCGCCAGGATACCATGTATTATAGTACACGATTTTACATCCTGATAGAAATGAGTGATCTAGATTATGAATATATACAACTGCTACGTCTCCCATTTCTGTTTCTATAAGATGAGTTCTAAATTTAGAACTAGGATAATTCTTTTTACAAAATTCTGCAAGTTCTGGAAAATCTTCTAGTTTTTTCATTTTATTAATCCAGTTCTTGTAGTCTGTTTTCTTCTATAGAAAGACTAATAACTTCGTCTAATTTTTTAATTAAAGAAGGATCAATTTTCTCAAGTATCTCTTCTAGTTGCGTTCGGAGAAATTCTGCTTTGTTAAGATAAGCTACTCCTGTAGTTCCTTCTCTATATTTCATTTGACAAATATAAAGTCTGTTCTCTTCTTTATAACTTATAATTTTTCTCATTTGTTTCCTCTATCAAAACTTGAGAATATCTGATGGCACCTCAAATTGTTTTCATATATCCTCACTCTAAGTCGTTGGGTGGGTCTCTAAAATCTTTTTTTAGTTCTTGGATTTTAGATTCACATTCAGGTGACATTGTAAGACCACCTACATATGCACGTCCACCCTATATTCCATTTTGGATCTGACTTACTATGTAGCTACCAAGTGCTCCACTTAATAATTCCATATTTATATTCTTTCTTAATTAATGGTCGGTGTGGACGGGCTCGAACCGCCGACTCCATGGTCCCAGGCCATGTACTCTACCAACTGAGCTACACACCGACTATTTTCTAATTACTTAGTTCTCTTAACACCTGTAGTGCTTCTTCAACTACTTTCTTCATTTCATTCCATTCTTCAAAAGTTAGTTGAATTGGTCCAGAAGCTCCGATATGTAGATTTATTCCTTTTGTCTCATCTCTGTTATAGTATTTATATTTATATCCTTCACCCAAAGAAACTACTATAACAAATTCATTTTTTCTTATTTCTACTTGTGGAGAATCTGTTGTTTTTCCAACTATTTTTCCTTTCCAGCGTTTTCTATCTTCTCCACTTATATTTGGAACGTAGGTTCCTGGAACCCCACAGTCTGACTGAAATCTGTTTCGTCTTGTTTCTTTGGTCATTATTTTTTTTGGCTTATTCCACATTATTAATCCCATAACTATCTCATACTTTTAAGTCTAAGAATTCTTGTTTTCCATTAAGATCTTCATAAGTAAAAGCAGGTGACCAAAATGGACGATGTTCTTTTCTTATATTGTCAACTATGATTTCATTTATTTCACAATGTTCGAAACATTTAAAGTCTTTATTGTATCTTATTTCTCCTTTAACGCCTAGTTTTAGGAGTTTATGTCTATCCTGAGGTTTTCCTTCTATCCATCCAACAAAAGTTTTTCCCATGTTTATTCCTCTTGACGGATCTAAAGGATTCGAACCTTCATTCTCCAGTCAATCTATCCAATAAATAGTATACTATTGTCTTAGACCTCTGCAGGAAGCTCTCCGTATAAACTGAGTTAAGACTCCTATTAAGTTTAATGATCCTAGGGAGATTTGAACTCCCGTCTCTGGCTTGAAGGGCCAACGTCCTAACCAGACTAGACGATAGGATCATGTTAAATTTTGTTATGTGATAATTTTGTTTTGGTAAGTTCCAGCGTATGAATATGTACAAAATGTTGCATAAATGATAATTCATGAACTCAGTTTTGTAAAAACACAATTATGCTTTTTTAATATATATCTCCTTTAGTTCTACCTTACCATTTTTCCTATTAACCATATAGCATGTTTTCTGTGATCTGTTAATATCTTCTTTGTCCAAGTAACTTTTCCAACTATCTTAATTTTATCTAATGATACAAGACATCCGCAAACACCAGAACCACTAACATACATAGCTTCTTCTCTCGAACACCAAACGAATTTTTTACTATTTCTTTGATAAACTGATTCAAATAGAATCTTATCTATCCAATGTTCAGATTGGGGTATGTCAATTTTCTTTAACCATGAATTAACTCTATATCTATTTCCATTATATTCGAATACTACTCCGACATCTGGAGCTTTAAATTTGTTTTTCATCTAACTCTTCTTCTGTTACTGGATTATTAATCATCAAACCAAGGATGTTTATCCCATAAAATCCTTACTTCATCTGGATGCATAAAACCAAGATATATAGCTCTGTTTTTCATGGCTTTATAATTTCTTATTATGGGATGTACTAATATTAAATTAGTCAATATTTTCCAAGAAGGTATAGATCCAAAAATTGATATTCCTCTAAACCACCAATCGTTATTAACACCGAACTTTTTAGTTTGTAGGAGAAGATGAATTCCTATTTTCCAATGCTTTTTAATATAAATATATTTTGGAATTAGTCTCGTTAGATATCTTTGTTTAAACATTTTACCCTCTGTTATTATTTATGGACTGTCAGGGAATCGAACCCTGTTGATTTTCTTTATTTCTTCAACGTCTACAAGTTTATAAATTTCATTCCATTCTTTTTCACAATCTAGACAAACACAAGTTCTCCAAACTCGTGTACCATTATCATCAATACAGTCTACATCTATATTATTACCTAGGCAGTAAGGACATATTGAACCGTCAGATTCAATATATTTTTCTTTGTTAAATTCTGTCATTTTTTCCTTCCATTATTTTATTAAATAATAGTTTCCACAAGTTCTATAATTTCATTTATAGTAAAATTGCTTACTTAGTTCAGTATGTGTCTTTGTTTAAATATTGTATCTTCTTTTTATTGTTTATGGACCGTCAGGAATCGAACCCTGCTGATTTTCTGGGTGCAAACCAGATGACCACCCCGTGCAGTCCCACAGCCCTTATTTATTCCTCCTATTAATTCTTCTACTTTTTCTAGATATTTTTTTTCTTTTCTTACTTTTTCTGAACTCTTTAGATGTCATTATTTAAATGTTTCCTTTCTTAGTGTGCTTCTATAGATCTTTTAATTTCTGAGAGAGTACCAATTTCCCCAGCATATTTTTTCTTTCCTAATGGCCAGTATTGATATTTATCTGGCCCTAAACATTTAATTGTTCCAATATATTGTTTATTAATATATACATCTATTTCTTTCTTCTCTTTATATATTATCATTATCTAATTCCTATATAATCTTGTCAACCATTCCATATTTTAAACAAGTTTTTGCATCAAACCATAAGTCATGTTTCAAGATCTCGTTCAATTTTTCTACAGGGACTTTAGTGAATTCTGCGTATATATCTTTTATTGTTTTCATTAGTTTATTTTGATTTTTCATTTCGTCTTTGAACTCTTCATGTGTCCCCCACATTATTGTGGAGATTTGATGTATAAGCATGAAGGCATGTTTATTTATATATCGTTTTTTCCAGATATTGATAAAAGGTAGCAGCACTTGCACAACAACCATCTACAATAGTACGGACTTCTACTTTACATTTTAATATCTTATCTAAACCTGATAATCCATGAAAAAGACTACCACCGAAACTATTGATATGTAAGATTATTGGTGGAGTCGAATCATTTTCTTGGATTGTGGATTCAAGCATGAGTATATTATTTTTCTCTCATATAGTTTTGTTTAATTTTAGAATACTTTGTCTATTTACGCTTGAATAGAAGTATATTCTATTGTCAACTACTTCTAGTATAGAGGGTTCTTTTACTAGTACTTCATCTTTAGGTGCTTTAGTAACTTCTTCTACTTGTTGGTCATTTTTCTTTCCCCATTTGTAAGTACTCTCCTCCATAATTTCTCCTTTCTTTAAGTTATATTATAATTCTCATTTATAAATACAGTATTCATCTTCAGACGTTACTGTAACTTCTCTAGTTTCATATAAACATCCGTTATTATCAGTGCTAACATTAATAATTTTTATAACAACAGTATCTGTTTCTTTTTCAAATTCTTTACATAAAGACTTGATATCTTCTTCAAGTTTCTTCTTTCTAAAGTAGATTTTCTCTGAATTCAATTTTGTTACACCTTTCGTATTTTATTTGGTTTGAGTGAATTTTAAATCGTCTGTCCATTCTATCCATTTGTTATCTTCTGACTTAACTTCTATTTTGATTTTTTTCATTTCTTGATTAACTTTTTTTTCTATTTTTTCTAGATCTCCAAGTCTTCTTGCAACTTCAATTCTGTGCCAAGTTTTGAATTTGTCAGTTTCAATCATACGAAGGAAAGCTTCTCTTCGATTATGTTCTTTCGACCTACCTTTTTCCGATTTTCCAACTGCTTCACTAACACGATGAGTACATCTTGCGCAGTTACTAGTTTTATTTTTCTTTTGTCCTCCTTTACCACTTCCTCGATAGTAATTCCAGTCACAATCTTTTGCAGTAACAGAGAACAATAATTCTTTTTCCATTTTGTTCTTCCTTCAGGAATTCTTCATCTATTGTTAAACTATTATTTATAGTGGTTTTTCAATCTTTTGACATCCTCTTTTGTTAGGTCTTCTCCTTCCCAATCAAGGATTCCTAATTTTTTGTCTATATCCCACTGAGTTTTTTTGTCAAGATTGAAGTAGTTTGTGGGTCTCTCGAGTGATTTTTCAAACATTTCCCTTTCAGTCATTCCGGACAAGTTTCGTCTCCTTTCTTTAGTTTCCTTTTTATGGGTGAGGGAGGATTCGAACCTCCAAGCCAGAGGCCGCAGATTTACAGTCTGTTGATGTCACCTACTAATCGACTCACCCGTTTAGAGACAGTGACAGGACTCGAACCTGCATAGATGGGGTTGCAACCCACCGCCTGCCCATTTCGGCAACACTGTCTAAAATAGCGGGAATGGGATTTGAACCCATGAGGACTTTAGTCCAGTGGCGTATGAGACCACCGAGTTAGACCGCTACTCTATCCCGCATCAATTTATAAACCAACCCACCACCTACGTCCGGATACTGGGTGTGCTAAGCAAAGCCATTTACAATCATAGTCAAAACCTTCTTTGAATATATGGAAATGACCAAAGAACCATAATTTTGGTTTGTATTTTTTCAGTATATATGATAGATTTTCCCTTGATGGATCTTTTTCTTTTTTTGGTGACATTACGAAAAACTCTTTTGGTGAAGTATGACTAATAACTATGTCTATTTTTACATCTGGTGTATTTTTAACGTTATCTTCAGTAACCAATTCGTGTTCGGGGAACCAGTCAACTCCAGGTTCTCGGTATTCAATTTTTCCAGTAAAAAGATTTTCATATCTCCAGTCATGAGAGAAAGCACCTCCCATAAACAAAACTCGTCGACCATCTGGAAGATCTAAAGTGGAACCTCTTTTCATATAAAATACGTCTTTTTGTATTTCGTTATTTTTTAGTTTCTTTAAACTTTCATGGTCTTCGTGATTTCCATCGCAGAAATATATCTTAGTATCTTTATTCTTTATTTCTTGTTTCCCTTTATCTTCTGGCCAGTAACCAAAATCTCCAACTTGAAGAATTATAGATGGACGTTTTTCGTTAATCAAAGAATTTAGATATTTGAATTCTTCATGTATATCGCCTACTACTAGAATCATGATTTGCCCTCTATTCAAGGAGAGACGGGGATTCGAACCCCGAAGTCGCTGTTAACGACCACTGGTTTTCAAGACCAGGCCACGCTATCCCACTGTGGTCAACCTCTCCATAGTTTTGTTCTGGTTTAAATAGATTTAAACTGATAAACAGAGATCTTAACTATATTTTGTTATAATAGCATCTGGTACTGTCAAATATATTATTTGTAGTACTTTTTCCCAGTCTCCACCACCCAGTATGCAACCCATATGATCTGGAATATATATTGGAATTGATTCCAGATGGAGGCCTTTAAATTCTGCTACTATAGTGAGACATTTTCTAACAGCTTGATAATTTGTAAATATTCCTTGTCTTCCATATTCATCTTGTCCACATAAGTTAGCAACAAATAAGGATGGAGTGATACTTATCCTTACAAAGCTAACATTACCGAGTTGAAGGTTATTATTTTTATATTGACGTATATATTCTTTATAAACTTTTGGAAACTTACTTCTAATTTTTTTAGCTAATCCAGCACCCATAACCCCACGACAATTGACTTGATGACAAATAATTCCTTCTGTTACAGTAGTTATATCTTTATTAATAAACGATATCATTAGTGACCTCTTTTGAGTAGACTTTTAAATGGGGAGACTGACCAGATTCGAACTGGTGTATAAAGGGGCCACAGCCCTTCGTGTTTACCTCTTCACCACAGTCTCCATAACAGTCTCCCTTTTTTCAAGAAAAAAACGGTTTCAAAAATAGTAAGCCAAAATATGGAAGTAGTATTGCCCAATAAACCTTATAGCGAGATAAATTGGGAACTATTACATACCCGTATTTCAGCTTTTGAAAAAATTGGTGTATTGCAGGATTATCTAAGATAGGGTCCAAATAACAGCCAGAGGTGGTAGGTTGTCGAGAGAACTACACCTTGACCTGGATTTTTCCCGCAAGAGGACTACTCAGCGTATCTTAAAACGTATGTCTTTAGTCTTGACAAATCCCTTCTTTATCGACGTGGGATTCCGTCTTAGTCTTAAATTTCTTTACGCTTAAGTCTTGAATTTTTGCATCATAATATCTTTCACAGAATATTATAATGAAGAAAAAGTTTGAAATGTCAAACCTAACCTTAGTTCTAACACTATCCCAGTTAGCTGGCTCTCATGTTTCCATCTTTACGTTACCGAACCCTTTTTGAGTTTATTTGTTCTTTACTCCCCTGGAAATTCGTCTTCGATCAGATCTGTAGTAGCGTTAATGACTTCTAGTCGAATATTGATATTATCAATAAGTTCTTGCCACTTTTTCAAACCTTCGTTCCTAGTTTCTTCTTTATAGAGACGAAGTATTTGTGTAGTCCTCCCTTCTATAAAAGAAGGAACATTCCTAAGTCTTTTGTTTCCCTCTGTGTCGTTCATAGCGTAGAAAGTTGCCAACATCATTTCTCCCATTTTATGTTTAATAAATAGGAGATCGCTTATTGTAAACTGTTCGGCGCCAAATTGAACAGATGTTTTTAAGTTGGTTAGTTCGATTTGTTTCTTTAACTTTAGCGCTTCTTTCATTAAGTCTACATTGGATTGAACAAGACTCTTTACTTCTTGTTCTTGCCTTGTCTCGGACTCGAATAGCGCTTTCTCAGTGTTAACCATACTTGCATATCTGGTTATGTTTTGACAATTGGCCCTCATCCTTTTTTCAATGATCTTTAAGGTTTTCATTCCTTCCACTACTTTCATAAGACTTCCTCCTTTTAAAAGATTTAATAAAAACAATACTAACTTTAATTAATAATTAATATATATAAGTGTTTTTACTTTCTATAGAACTTTCTATTTTACTTTAGAACAAATTATCAAATGAAATAATTAGAAGAAGTTCTTTATTTGGATTATTTAATAAACTTTTAGAATAAAAGAATAGAAAGGAGAATTTTGTAGATGTCTGATATTGTGATTGTATCGCCTCATTCAGATGACGAAGTTATCTCGTCATTTGAGATTTTAACGGATTCAGAAAATAACTCCAATATAGTTGTAGTATATACTAATTTTGATAAAGATAGAATGAAGGAATCTTTAAATTTAAAAGCTTATACTAAGGTTAAACATCAATTTTTCAACAAATCTATCCCACCAATTCTTTTAAATAAAGAAAATACTTTCTACTTTCCAGATCCAATTTATGAGACTCATCCAGAACATCGTTTACAAGGATCAATAGGTGAGCAACTTCTTAGGAATGGTTTTAATGTAATATTTTATAGTATTAATATGCAGGCTCCATATTGTCATAAAGTATCTGATCCGTTAAAGAAAGAGACTTTATTGAATAACGTTTATCCGAGTCAGAAAGGTCTTTGGAAGTATGATAAAAAGTATATTTTATTTGAAGGAAGATGTAAGTGGATAGTATAAAATCTTAAAATTATTGGACAACGAAATTTTATGGAAAAAGAGATAAAACAGGAAAGTTTATGGTCATTAGTTGTGGACTTTTTTAGAAAGAAAAGTTTATATGAAAAAGTATACAGACAAGACCTATTAGATTCTCTTTATGGAAAGGATCGTTTTAGAGAAACTAATGGACATAGAAGTTATTATCAAACAGTAGATGTATATCGTCGTTATCTAACAGTTGCTGGCTATCTAGAACGTGTAAGCAATGGCAAATACGTAAGAGTTACAGAAATTCCAATAGGGATTACTAAAAATGGAACAGTGGAGATAGGTTATGGACGAGTTTGAAGAAAAACCAGATAGTTATTATAATATGAGAAAAGACCTTTACGAGAAATCAAGACGATTAGAAGAGGAAAGGGTGAGGAAACAATCAGTGAATATTAACGACTTGAAAGATAGGTACTTATATAAGATCCATGCTAGAAATTCTGAAATAGGAATTTGGATGGAAGAGACTGGGAGTTTTTTAATATCTAGATTTAAACTTGGGAGTAACTTTTTGTTTGATGAGATTCATTATGATTTAAGTGATGATTTTGGAACTGTTTGGCCATTAGAAGAAATTGAGGAAGTAACAGTCGAAGTTCCAAAACCTTTTAAATATGCTTTTAAGAACGATTCTGATGAGCTTAATAAGAAAATGGAACAAATTCTAGACTATCTGAACAAAAAACTAAGAGAAATGGATTTATTATCTGAGTATGACGAACAAATTTTAAAACAGGAGAATGATGAATAGATTAATTTTCGTACCTCAGTTTCCAGTAAAGATGAGATATCAAGAATGGTTTTTACCAGTTTTTGAAAAAGAGTTTAAGAAGGAGTTTGACGAAGTAAGGGTTTTAGGTAGAACTTTTATTAGTAAACATCAAGATCGACCTACTGATAGTCCAAATGTATTTTCTAATCTACAATTGTCTATTGGATTAGAACAATATCAAATAAGGGAGTTTATGGATCTTGATTTACATTATAATGACATTTTGTTTTTGTCAGACTTAAGTTATCTAGGTTTCTTTTCTAACATTCTTCATTATAAAAAACCAAATAAGTGTTTTGCTTTCTGTCATGGTACAAGTAGGAATGCGTACGACATCTTCCAACCTGTAAGGAAGTCAAAATGGTTAGTTGAGACTGGTCATTCTAAATTATTTGACAAAGTTTTTGTTGCTAGTGAATATCATGAATATAAGTTAAAATATTACAGACGGAATTCAGATTGGAGAAATGTAGTTGTTACTGGACTACCTTACCCACCTTTTAAAACTTATAATATCGCTGGTAAAGTAACGGATATAATATCTGTTGCTAGACCGAGTGTCCAGAAAGTTAATAAGCAACTAGAAAAGAAAGTTGAAAAGAAATTTCGCAAGAGAATTAGGAGAAAGAATTTCATGTCATGGGATAATTACTATAGATGTATAGGTGAAAGTAAAATACTTTTGTCGACATCAAAAGAAGAAACGTTTGGTTATCAAGTAGTTGATGCAGTTTTAAATGGTTGTGTTCCAGTTGCGCCAAATAAGTTTTCGTATCCGGAGTTATTACCTAGAGAATATTTATACAACAATGAAGAAGAGTTATTTGAAATAATTGAGAAGGGATTGGACAGAGAACTACCGTGTCCAATTTTGTTAAATCATCTGGAAATTTGTTGCTTTTTTCAAAGAATAATCAAAGAGATGAAAGGGGAATAGAAAATGGAAACAACACCGTATAGAGAATTGGGAAAAGGTACTTTATGGGTACTAAAGGAATTTGATAGAGTTTCAGTGCGAGATATCGCTAATCTGACTGGTTGGAAGTCAAAGTCAGTTCGAGATGAACTTAGAAGAATCATTGATAACTCTGGATTGGGACTGTACGTTCATAAGGAGAAAGACGAAAAAGGAAACGTAACTTTTTCAATGGATGAGCTTGCTAAAAGACAAGAGTTTGATTTTCTTTGTGATTTTGGAAGACGTAGTTATAGATTTAATACATTAGTTTTAGAACGGTAGAGACTAAATGTACAAAACGTTTTTCAACTGGCTTTTCGATGGGAATATTAATTCTCCAATTCCAAGTGGAAAAGATATTCCTGAAATTCTAAAATATAATAGTCCCATCACACCAACCTATATTATTTCGTTGTTTTTAAATAATGGATTGTTGAACTATTATTTAGATTCTTATTTTAATAATATTGGTCTTAGATATCTGGATAAAGAAGAACTTTTTTTCTTTATAAAGAAATGTGTTATAGATTTTAAAATTAAAAGAAGAAGTATTCCTTTTATTCAGTATAAAAGAGATACTAAATTATTTAAAATACTCAGATTGAAGATACCTACAATGAAAAATTTTGATATCTCCACGTTATGTGAAATGATAGAGAAAGATCCAAACTCAGAAAGGATTTATGGTTCTTTGGGAATTGACAAACCAAAGAAAAGAAAATTAAAAATTACTGAACAAAAAAATAGTGGTAAAATCTCGTTAAAAGAATTTTTAGAAGATAACTTCTCTGTTATAAAAACTTGATTTTAAGTCTTTATAACAGAGAATGATTATCATAGTTGTTCTTTAATTATCTTTCCCATATCTTTTGGTACTACTGGATTTGGAAGAGTTCGTTTTCTTACTTTCTTCATTCCTGAACCCTTACAAATAATGCAAGTTGTATGAATATCAATCCTTCCTGTTTTTATTAACTTTATTACATCTCCGGAACCTCCACATTGCTCACAATCACGGTTCTCCTGTCGTTTAGAGTTTTTTCTAAATATGTATATTTTACTTCCTTTACATGTTGGGCATTTTCTTCCTTGTATTTCTCCAGATCCATGACAACGTTTACACTCCTCAGTATGAATCCCACTTCCATTACAGAATGAACATTTATCAGTAATACTTATAACTTCTAGTCGGTAGATCTCCCCTGTTCCTTTACAAGCATCACATGCGTTAAAATTTGGAGGAACTTCTATGTTGAAGAATTTTTGTTTATTTAGTTGTTTCTCGATAATAGTTCGAATTAGTAGATTTTTTGCCCCTACTAATTCTTTCCTTTGAGATCTATTACTTTCTTCGTAGAGTTCTTTAAAAGTAGATAGAACTTGGACATCATTACTATCGCCTGGGATGTTTAATAAATTGGATGCTTCTTCTAACTTCAACATATTATTCCTCCTTTCAAATATTAGATAGAACAAAAATGGGTAAAACTTCAACTTTCAAAGCTTAGAGAATATCCATTTTTTAGTTATGAGTAAAGGTCAACTAGAGACCCTTTTCGACTTTGAAGTATGTTAACTACTTCTCTTAGGGAATCAATTGACAGTCGAAAAAGTATCTCTGATGTGTTCGTTGTGTACTCGACAAACTCTTTGTCTTCAGGAAACCTTTGAAGTATACACATATAAACTGGTTCGATAGTAAGAACTGGCTTTCCGTTGGTTATCTCAGATGTTGTTATAATAGTTACGATTTTGGTAACCAAGAAGAATCTTCCTTCATCATCTATCCCGTAAGATCCTGGATGAATATTTTGCCATTGAATTTTTTCTCCAGAGAATATTTTTGATACATAGATTCTTAAGTATGGAAGTCTTCTCGCCAGTACTTCAATATGTTCCACTGAAACATATTTGGAACTTGAGTTAGGTTCTTGTAACATAATTTCACCTCCAGTTAGAAGTTAAAAGTGAGGAGATTAAATCCTCACTTGCTGGGTTATCTGGTAGTGACTCTTTAGTATTTGTAGTCGAAATACGAACCTACAATACTAAGACTAAAACTACGGATTAAATCAACTATAAACACTGTCATCGTTTATTCCTTTTTAAAACAATATTCTTTTGTTATCAATTATTTATATATATAGAAATTTTCTAGAAAAACAATAGAGAACTCATTTAGAAAATTTAGAACAAAAAATAAAACTAATAGGAGATATATAATTGGAATCAATCAAAAAATCTTTTGCTGATTGTTCTAAATGTCCTCTTCTTATGTCACCTTCTTGTATTTTAGAAACCAATTGTAAAGATGACTTAACGAAAGTTAAAGTAGTTTTTGTTGCTGAGAATCCTGGAAAAGAAGAAGTTGAAACTGGAGTTCCACTAATTGGAAAGGCTGGTCAAAAGTTTAGAAAGTATTTCAAACAATTTAGTTTTAATAAAATTGGATATCTTCTTACAAATATAGTTCTTTGTCAAACTTTGAATAAAGATGGTACAACCGGAAATCCCACAGAAGAAGTTATTCATATTTGTAAGGAGAATTGTTTTAATTTTATAGAATATTGTAAGCCGAAATTAGTAGTTGCTATGGGTACATCTCCAATGAATGCTTTTGGAATTGCTAAATCTGGAATTACAAACTTAAGAGGAAATGTATATAGATGGAAAGATTTTGATATTTTCTTAACAGTACATCCAAGTTTTATAAATCGTAGTCCATCTTTCGAACCAAAATTTGCGGAAGATATGAGAAGGGTAGCTGAAATACTTGGAGCAAAAGTTGATATAAAAGAACGAGGTGGAGCAAAAGTTTTAAATAAAAGTGGAGTACATTATTATAGAATTCCTGAGAAGTTTTATACTGATGAGTATCGATTAGTTGATGTTCAGTATCTAAATAAAAGTAGAGATGTTTTATATATTTTTAGAGACAAAGATAACATTAAAGTTTATCATAAAGAAAAAGATGATTATTATTGTTATCAAATTCCAAAAGATAGTAAAGTAGAGCCAAGACATCTAGTTAAATATGACGATTTAGTACAGGTGAAGGTTCCGTATCGACAGAAAATTATGTTAGATCCAGATATTACATATGAAGGTGATGAGAAAATAACAGTAAAACATTCTCGAGATTATTATCTTCAAACAAACGGAGAAGCACTTGAAACCGATCTTAATATTTTATTTCTTGATATTGAAACCTATTCTGTTGAAAAAGGATTTCCACATCCAGAAGAAGCTAGACAATTGATATGTATGATCTCATATCAATATCATAATGAGATTAAAACTTATGTATTAGATAACAAAGTCTTACTTAAGAATCCTAAAACAAGTATAAATCTTAGTGAGAACTTGATAATTTTTAAAACTGAACGAGAACTAATGTCTAATTTCATTAGAGATTTAAAGAGGGTAGATCCAGACTTTATTTGTGGTTGGAACTCGAATGGATTTGACCTTCCATACATTCATAATAGATGTTTAAAGATTGGTCTTAAACCAGAAAGTCTATCAAAATTTGAAGAAGTTTCAATTGACTTAAATCAGGGTTATGCAGATATATTTGGTTTTATAACTTTGGATCAGTTAATTTTATATAGAAATTTTACTTTTACAAAAAAGGAAAATTATCGACTTGGAACAATTGCAAAACTTGAGATTAATAAAGAGAAGTTGGATACTGGGAGTAATTTTTCGGAGATGTATAGAACAGATATTAATAAAGCCATTGAGTATAATAGAAGAGACGTAACGTTACTAGTTGATTTAGAGAAGAAATTACAACATATTGCATTACAGAATGAAGTCAAAAAGATTAGTAAAAGTAGTTTTAAAGGATCTACTAGTAATATGGGAATGTTAGACTCTTTAATGATTTCATTTTTAAAAGAGAGAAATATCGCTTCAAAGAACGCTAATGTTCATGAGAAAAAAGAACAGTTTGAAGGAGCTTTTGTTAAAGAACCAATTGTTGGAATACATAATAATATTGTTGACTTTGATTTTACTTCTCTATATCCTAGTCTAATTATTTCTTATAATGTGGGAATAAATACATTTGTTATGAAGTTTAAAGACTATACTCTTGGTTATGATTTGATTTATGATATAGATAATCTGCCGAATGAGATTGTTTTGATAATTGACCCTGTTTATTCAAGAAAAGAAATTAAGATAACAAAAGAGCAGTTGTTACAGAAGGTCAAAGATAATAATCTAATTCATACTATAAATGGATGTTTTTATAAAAGTCATGAAAGTGAGTTATCAATTTATAGTGAAGTTTTAGACTTTTTATTGTCATCTAGAAAAGAGTTTAAACAAAAGATGTTTGAAGCGAAACAAATTGGAGATGACTATTCAAGAGCTATCTATGATAACAAACAACAAGTTTTTAAGATTTTTGCAAACGCTCTGTATGGAGTTCTTGGGAATAATGTATTTAGGTTTTTTAATACAGATATGGGGAGAACTGTTACTCTTTCTGGACAAGAGGCAATTAAAATGTCAATTCTTGAGGCGAATGCATTTGTTGATAAATTAAAAGGAAAATCATATGTAAAACCAGATAAGATGACTAAACAAGAAATGTTTGGTGATTTGAGTCGATATACTGAGAATGTAGTTACTGGTGATACAGACTCCCTATTTGCTATCTTAGATAATGTTATAGATAAAAATCTTAAAAATGACGAAAAGATTTTTGAGATTATAAATAAGTGTAAAGAGATTCAAAATTATCTAAATGAAGAAATTGTACAAGATTTAGTTTTAAAACATAATGTTCCTTTAGAAAGAAATCGTTTAATGCTGAAGAATGAGTTAGTTATTGAACGAGGTTTGTTTTTGGCAAAGAAAAGGTATATTATTGATATAGTTTCTCAAGAAGGTAGAAGAACAAATGATATTATATATATGGGAATGGAAATTAAAAGGTCAGATTTTCCATCTGTAACTAAACAATTTTTGGCTGAATTACTTAATATTATATTAAAAAGTGAAAAACTTTCATTAGTTGTAATTAATAAGTTTGTAGATAGAAAAGGAAAGGAGGTGATTGAGTTAATTAACAAAGGAGATAAATCAGTAGCAAAGCCTGCTGCATTTACTAAAAAAGTTGAAAGTTATAAAGTAATACCACAAAACGTTAGAGGGTGTATTAATTGGAACAAGTTAATGTATGATGCGTTTAGTCCTGGTGATAGAGGATATTTATTTAAGGTTCAGGGTGTTGATGTAATGAAAGCACCAGAAGAAGTTATTAGAAAATATGAAGAAGAATTTTTAGGTAAAGGAGAGAAATTAGATGTTATATGTCTACCGGACCAAGAAGTTAAACTTCCAGAATACTTTGTTCCAGATACGAAAGCAATGTACAAATTTGTTTGGAAAGATCGATATGAACAGTTGTTAGAACCAATAATGGGAACCAAAGAAAAAATTCTAACGTTTTAGAACAAAATAAAAAATGGAGAAAGTATGGATACAGAAGTAAGATTAATTGAGAATTTTTGTAGTTTTCAAGGTGAAGGACCAGATGTTGGAAGAACAATGGTGATTCTTAGATTTAAAACTTGTAATTTAAACTGTCCTTGGTGTGATACTAAAGTAAAGATGCGCGCTAGTAATGAAGCTGTTTATTCATTACGAGAACTCCAAAGCATTATAGATAAAAGGAGAGCTGGAGTTCTTGTGACTGGTGGAGAACCTTCAGTTGAAAAACATATTAATGATTCAATAGCTATCTTAAATATACTTAACTATCAAGTGGCTAATGTAGAGACAAATGGTTATAATCTTGAAGATCTTCTTTCTAAAGTTAGTCCGAAGAAACCTGTTAAGTTTATATACTCACCAAAGATTTTTAATGAGAATGACTTAGATTTGGCAATTTCGAAAACAGAGAATTTCGTTTCTTTCTCAAATGTGTATTTTAAAATAGTATATGAAGAACGAGATTTAGTAGAAAAGTACTTACAATTATTATCATCTATTTGTGAAGAACATCATCGAATATATATTATGCCAGAAGGGTCTACGAAAGAGAAACTTATTGAACACTCCGCGAAAGTTTTTGATATTTGTGAAAAATTCAAGTTTAATTTTTCAACAAGAAGTCATATAATATATGATTTTATATAATGAAAGGAGGGGAATTGAGGAATGTCAGAATTGGGTTACTATAAACATTTTCGACAAAAAGAAAGCGGGATATGTGTTATAGCCAAACATGGTGAGTCACTTCATGATCTTATTAAACGTTTTAAGAAGAAATTTTCAAGAAGTGGTATTGCTATTGAACTTCGAGAAAACTCTTTTTATGAGAAACCCAGTATTAGAAAGAAAAAGAAACGGGCCGTCGCTAAATTGCGAAGATTAAAAGAACAAGAGAAACTTTTAAAACCGAGGAAGAAAGATGAAGAAGATACCTCTCAGTCTAAGCATTGGTAATCATGTAATGATACAACATCCTGCACATTTACAAGGGAGTCTAAAACTAGAAGACAATATTCGTTTAATTCCTACAGTGAATATATCGTTAAAAAAAGTAGAAAAACTAGATGAGCAGTTTGTTCACTTTGATGATGGTAGTAAAATAGAACGATACAGAGTTATTAAAATTTTTATAGAAAAAGATGTTTTTGAATCTGAAGAATCTGCACCTTTGAGAATTATAGAAGAAGATACAGAAAATTTAAAATTATAAGGATTTATAGGGGGAGGCAATGAAATTTGTTAAAGCACTGAAAGATAAAGTAATTGTAGAAATATTAAGACCAGAAGAAAGAACAGAAGGTGGAATTATTATACCTGCGACGGTAGAAAAAGATCCACAGGGATATGGTCGTGTTTTGTCTGTAGGCGAAGAAGTTACTACTATTAAGGAAGGAGAAATTATTCTTTTTGCTAAATTTGGTGGTCAAGATATAATGATTGATAATAAAATAATGAAAGTTTTGGTTTATCCAGAAGTATATGGAGTTTTAGAAGAAAAGACAAAAGCAACTGTAACATCGATTATAAATAAGCGGACGTAACTTTAATGGTAGAGTAACGGGCCTCCAACCCGAGAGCTGCAGGTTCGACTCCTGTCGTCCGCTCCAAATTCTTTAGGGATATAAATAGTAAAATAATGGTGCCGTAGCTCAGTTGGTAGAGCACCAGATCGATAATCTGGAGATTCAGTGGTTCGAATCCACTCGGTACCATAAGAGAAAAAAAGAACTAACTTGTTAACGGAGTAAGTAGATGAATATTGAAAATATTGTTGCAAGAGATCTTTCAGATGCTTGGTTTCAGTCTGTATATCGGGCACTTGATACTGGTAGAATTTTTAAAATTGATAGGGGATCGTATACTGGACAACTACGACTAGAGTTCGATTGGATTACTATTGAAGTGATGCATCCAGAGACTAGACCTTTAGTTCCTCAAATTGAACCTCATTATAATATCCCAAATCCGGTGAGTGATGACTATCTAGATCAGTACTTACCATATCTGATGACTGGATGTTTAAAAGAAAACGAAGCTTATACTTATGGTCAAAGATTAACTAGGTTTCCAATAGATATTTCTGTTTTTCCAGAAAGTTATAGTAAAGAAATGAAAGGAATTGTTATAGATAGTATTGATGAATTAAAAGAAAAGAAAATAATTTTCTTTGATGATGAATTTGATAAATGGTGTCTCAATCAAATTGAATTAGTAATTTGGACATATAAAAATAAGGGTTATAGAAACAACCAAATGGTACTACAGGTAGGTGGCCCCACTGATATATTATTAATAGATCCTCCATGTTTGCGTCATATAGATACAAGAGTACAAGACGATAAGTTACATTTCTTTCCATATTTTCGAAGTTGGGATTTATGGAACGGCTTTCCTGCTAATTTAGGAGCGATTCAATTATTGAAAGAATATATGGCTGGAGAAATTGGAATTGAAAGTGGCGAGATTGTTGCTACAAGTAAGGGTTTACATATTTATGACTATGTTTTTGATTTGGCCAAAATTTTAAGAATGAAAAAAGATATGATATTAAAAGGAGAAAAATAATGGAAAGAATTTCATCATTACCACCGGGTATGGATCTTGATAGTCTTCCCAATATAATATGCGAGTGTGGGCATGATGTATTTGAACAGGGTTTTATTATTAAAAAACTTTCTTCATTTCTTACACAAGATGGACATGAACAAAGGTTTCTTATTCCAGTTATACTATGTAAGAAATGTGGAAAAGAACTTGAAGAAGAAAGCAAAAAATATATGGAGAAAGGTGAAGAACAATGTCTTGTGTAGTTGGTCTTGTACACAATAAAAAAGTCTACATGGGGTCTGATGTTTTTGCAGTCGATGGAAGATCTTCTCTTGTTCGAACTAGAAAAGATAGTAAGATTTTTATAAATGGAGATTATCTTTTTGGGTTTTGTGGACTTATAAGGGTTTGTCAAATTTTGTCTTCTAGATTTTGGACGCCTCCTAAGCGACATGAAAAACTTATTGATAGTATTAGAGACCAAGTTAAACGAAAAGGATGTTTATCATATGAAGATGATGTTGACAAGTTTGAATCGAATATATTAGTTGGTTATAAGGGGCAGCTTTTTGAAATACATACTGACTTTCAATTGGCTCAATATGAAGACGATTATTCTGCAATTGGTGAAGGGAAGTCTTACGCACTTGGTTCGTTTTATGAAACTGAGGAAATAAAAAATGAAATAATTCCTGGGGAACGAGTAAGAAGAGCTCTTAAGTGTGCTACATATTTTTTATATGGATCTGAAGGAAAGGTAAACATTTTATCGTTATGAAAATAAAGAAACTAATGGACTATACTTAAAACCTTTAATAGGATTAGAGAATGACTAAATCAGGATATGTTGTAGCTGGTTTTGAAACGCTTGCTACAATCGTGAATAACTTTATAATTAACACAAAAAGTAGATACGAAGATAACTTTTCTAGAGAAGACATTTCAAATTTCCTTTCGAGAACCTGTTCTGGTTTTCTCCATTCATATGGTCAAAATTTTTGGAAAAGAAAGAGTTATTCCAAATTCAATGAGTCAGAAGCATCATTATTTAGGAATTGTAGAGAGTTTGGTTTGTTTAATAATTCCGAATTTATTACAGATTCTGGAGGTTTCCAAGTCTCTGTTGGTTTGAATAAAGAGTCAACGAATCTCTTACTTGATATGTTTTACGGTTTCTTGAATGACTATCATGATGTTTTAGATAAAGCATTTATTCTAGATCTTGTTCCTGGTCCGAATTGTGTTGCTTTTGATAGTTTTGAAGAAGTAGAAAGAATGAATGTTTTATCTTATACTCGAGCAGCTGAATTAAGTCCAGAAATTATTAAGAAGATTATCTATATACATCATTTTAGAACACCGAGATTATGGAGAATATTTCTAAAACTTTTACGAGATTATAATTTATTTTCAAAATTTGATCATTTTGGAACAGGTGGAATTGTTGCTAATATGGCTGGAGACTTATCAATTCCATGTATTGTATATGTGCTTCCTTTAGTTATATTGTTAAATGAATGTAAGAAGAATAACTTAGATAAGTTAGATTTTCATATATTGGGAGGAGCAACTTATCGAGATGTATTTTTCTATGAACTTTTTCGAATCCATATTTTAGAGAAACATAGTATTGATGTTAATATTACTTATGATTCATCAGGACTTTATAAAGGATTGATGGTTGGAAGATATATACATGTAATAGATGGGGGTATAGTAAGGAAAGTAGATGTCAGGTCTGTGAATCTTAATAAACGGTTTAAAAGAGAGAAGAAGGTAATTGATATTTATATAGAAGAAATGAATAAACTTCAAAGACATAACTTTAAGAGAGTTGGAAAAGATGGAATTTATAATGATGAATCTGGAACTTTTTTCGAAGAAATTAAAGTATATACAATGTTACGTATGTTAGATCAATATTCTGAAACACAATCTTTATGTAAAGAGTTAGCATGTTCAATATATCCTTTATATAAAGATGGTATTTTCGAGGAGTTTACAAACTCCATTGCTGATGTAACCAGAGATTTAAACGGTGGGAAAATAACAAAGAAACAAAAGATTAAGTCGTCAAGTGTAATTAAATCGTTGGATATCCTATCGAATTTAGACGAAGATTATTGTAAATATCTAGTAGATAAGTTTCTTAGTAAAGACGAATTTTCGAAGCTAGAAGATAATGGAAAGGTTCTAACAATATGAGTTTTATAGGAAAAATAACTAAGAAAAGGTTGCTAGAGAGATTTGGATATCCTCTGCCAAAGTGGTTTAAAGGTAAAAGTAAAGAGGTTGTAGAACCAGAAGTTTGGTTAGATGAAGGAGACGTTATATGTGATATTTGTAAAGGTTGGGGACGAGTAGAGAGAAAACTATGTCCAAAATGTTTTGGTAATAGAAAACTTGACTGGATAGAAAATATATTAGGTGTAAGTTGTACTTCTACATCTGCTTCTACTAGTACAAGCACATCTACAACAACAGAGAGTAGTTATATTTTGTCTTATAGTATGACAACGTAGGGTGATGAGACATGGTAGAGGTTGACAATATAGTTGAATTTATTTGTGATAAGTGTAAAGGTACAGGTTATGAGCCAGGACAGAATCTTAATTCTGGTATTTTAGAAATATGTGGTAAGTGTCTTGGTCATGGAAAACTTGACTGGATCGAAAGAGTAGTTGGAAAAAAGAGACCAAAAATGTATATAGATGATACACCATCACATACTCATAATATGCCCTCCGCTGGAGAAATAATACCATTTAATAATTCTTCTCATACTCATTCAAGTTCATGGAATCAAGAGAAACTATAAAATGAAAAAAATACACCTTGAAGAAGGTGAAGTTATGTGTAGTAAATGTAATGGAAGTGGTTATACTCAAGATAATTCTGATTTTAATAGATATAATATTTGTAATAAGTGTTATGGAGAAGGGAAACTAGATTGGATAGATAATATATTAGGAAAGATTGTATCGACAACTGCTACTTTTTCAGTGGATACTATTGATATTTCTACTCTATCTCCACAATTAAAAGGTAATTTTCATGAAGAAATGATTGAGGTTTTGACAAAACAGTTTGTAAAAGAAATGGATAGAGAGATACTAGAAACTATAATGGAACAATATAATTTAGATTTGAACAAAATAGGAAAGGAGGATAAAGAGTTTGATAACTGAATCATTTTTAAACTCATGTTTTTCTTTGATTCTTTGTAAGGAGTCTAAAATAAAGAAAAGTAAAAATTTATATAGGGATATTATTATTATTCTAGATTCTTATGAATCAAAAGAAACGATAGAGGTTCCTTTACAAGTAAAGAATAAATTAGATTGTTTGAGAAAGATTTGTAAGATGTTTCTAGAAGACAAATCAGTTGAGTCGGTTTTAGAAAGTGTAACGTTTGGCGAGAAATTTAAACAATATAAAGATTTTTTAGATTTGAAAGCTAATGAAGAACTTACTAGTGTTCGAATAGATGACATAATTAGACAAGTTCGAGTAAGGAAAAAAGTAAACTTGATTTTTAAGAACTATGATGACTTGAGCAAAGTTTTAGATACAATCAAAGATGGCTCATTTGATTCTCTTGAAGATTTAATTGAAAATTATGAAGTTACTATCAAACAATTATACGCTAATATGATGGAAGCAAATCGAGCAGTAACAATTGAAGCTGCTGCTTCTTTAGATTTAGTTAAAGACAATTTTGATCATGTAATAGAAGTAATAAAAAAGAAATATGATCGAGAAAATAAAACTCCAACTGGTTTTCCAATTTTTGATACTGATATTATGTACGGTGGGTTTGAGCCATCTCGTTTGTATCTGTTTGGTGGTGGATCTGGTTCTGGAAAGTCAACTATGTTAAATAATCTAATAATTAAGTCAGCAAGAACTGATCGAGGTTTTCTAATAAAGAAAACTAAAAAAGATGAGAAAAAAGTTTATGTATATATTACTTTAGAAAATACTATTGAAGAATCATGGATGAGAACGTATCAGGCTTTATTTCAAAAAACTAATATTGAAGTTATGAAAGATATACAGTCAAATGTAGATGTTAAAAAAATGGTTTATGACGAATTAATGAAGCATAATGTAAGCATAATAATGAAATATTTTGCGCCAATGAGTATAAGTACTATTGATATAATGGGTGTTCTTGATGACGTTATTGAAGAATATGGAAAAGGATCTATTTGTGGTGTTTTTATTGATTATTTAGATCTTCTTAAAGCAGATACAAAATATGATTTGTATAGATTAGAGTTAGGACATATAACTTTGTCTTTAAAAACGTTGGCAGTTCAATATGTTATTCCCGTTATAACTGCTTCACAATTAACGAGATCTGCATATCATGTTAAAGAGGCAAAAGAACTAAACTTAGATCAGATGTCTGAATCGATTAAGAAAGTTGAACACGCTGACTTCGTTTGTTTGTTAGGTAATGACGTTGTTCGGAACGATCTAGTTCATGCAAAGGTTGGAAAGAATAGAAGTGGAAGGTCAAATATAGGAATTGATTTTAAAGTTGACTTTGAGAAGTACTTGTTTATTTCAGGAACTAAAGTTTCTAATATTGACAAAGCCACTGTTACATCTGACAATTTATTTCATAGTTTTACTGGATTAAAAAGTGGATTTTAGATTCGAACTTACTTTAACTAGTATGACAGTTCAGAACAAAATAATGTTAATTAGAATCTTAGGTTTAAATAATAAGGGGAGGTTTTTGTTATGAGTAATAAAAAAGTCTCGTATGTTAAACTTTTAAAAGAGGCTATTGCCGAGTTTGATACTTCAAAGAGTGTAGATATGAAAGGTCCAATGTTAGACCCGATTATTTCCTATGATGGTGCTGGAGAGCTTCCTACCCATAAGGACGCTGCTAGTATTCTGGAAAGATACTACTTCAACGAAGATTCTGACAAAGGTGTTACAGTAGATACTCTTGAAGAACATGAGGACAATGTAATTGATGAGGTTCCTGATGAAAATATTGAAGGAACAAAGAAAGACATTGAAAAAGAAGTAACTGAGCAAGGAGAAGTAACACCTGAAGAAGAAAAAGAAAAAGAGGAAGCTGAAGAAGAAGTAGAAGAAATTGGAGAAGATGTGGAAGTAGAAAACGCAGTTATCGAGAAATTAATTGGAGAAATGGAAGAAGAAGGCGATGAAGGTGCTGGAACAAAAGCTGCTGGTACAGGAACTGGTGAAGAAGAAGTTCCACCCGATAAAGATAAGGGAGAAGGTCATCCAGTAAAAGCGGCAGAGATTTCAGAACAAGATGAAGAATTAGATGTAGATAAAGAAGTGGGCAAAGAAGAAGATGAGGAAGAAGAAGAAGTAGAAGAACAATTTGCAGGTCAAGGACCTGGAAGTCCAAAAGATATGACTGGTGATGAAGAAGAACTTGAAGAAGCATTTAAAATCTTCAAAGAACAAATTGAAGATGAAGATGAGGAAGATGAGGAAGATGAGGAAGAAGTGGTAGAACAAGTTAAAAAAAACCAGAAGAAAAAGATGAAGAAAACGAAGTAAATGAGATTAGTTCTAAAGACATCGTAGTTTAAAAGATTTATAGAAATTTCTAGGTGGATTCTAATATAAATTTAGAAATTCGCCTAGTTGAAATAGGAACTAAAAATGTCTGAGAAGTATTTTGTAAAAGTTAGAACTCCTGGAAAACAACTTAACTTTAGAAACCGAGTTGTTAGAACTCCAGTTGAGTTAGAATTAACTAGAAGTGAGTTAGATATTTTTAAAGTTAGAGCAAATTCTGGAGGAATTACTGACTTTTCAATTGAGGTTATTTCTGGAAAAGATATAATCAAGTCAAAAGAAAATCTTACTAGTATGTTTGAGGATCCGCAAATAGAAGAGTTAGAAGAATCAAAGTCTATGTTAAGGGAGATCTTAAACGAATAATCTGGAGAGAATAATGAAGAAGATTGTAATTTTTCATGAGAACGTTGATAAAATAGAGTTTGTTGACTCAGATGATACTAATCTAGATGTTTACTCTAAGAAATTATCTTCAGTTTTAGAACTGGGGAATATTTCTATATTGTATACTACATCTTCTTCTATGATTCTAAGACCAAGTAAAGTTATATCAATTTTAATAGAAGAACTTAAAGACGGTAAAGATACTAACGCTCAAGAAGTAGAGAATGTTGACCAACATGTAAGCGAAGAAGTTGATACAATAACAGAAGGTGATTAAATGGGAATAGATATACTATTATATTGTATTGGAGTATCGTTCATTATTTTTTCTTTGTCGAGATTTAGACATATAAGAGATCGTTGTATTACGAATTTTGAAACTTATATGGGTGTACAGTCGTTTTTTATTGATAGGGCTTATGATATAATTCATAAAGATAGGTTGTTAATCTACTCAATTGAAGCTACAAAAATTGATGATAAGCAGTTTAATGAGTTTGCAAAAGATTTTGCAGAACTTGTGATGAAACTAATGGGTCCAATGCTTACAAAGGAGTTTGTATCTCTTTATGGTGATTATGAAACTTTTTTCTTTAATGTGATAGAAGTTTTTAGTACTAAATATGAAAGTGACGAAATACGAAAAGCTTCTATGGAAAATTTAATGGAAAGTGAGTAACACTTAAAATTTGGGGATAATATAGATGCCATTAAAGGACGTTTTTTCAAAACTTAAGACTGCAGTAGTTGGAACATCTACATCTAAGATTGACACAAAGTTAGACCAAGCAGTTAAAAGTATTGTAAGTTATAAGTCACAATCTGGTAGAAATGGTTACATTGAGTTAGTTCGAAGTTTAATATCTAAAAGTGCAGAAGTGAAAGTTGGTGGTTCATCTAGTCTCTTCACTCAGGGCGCGACTCCAACTGCTTTCGGACAAGGTGGTAGATTGCTTCGGTATAGAACATATGAAGCAATAGTTTCTAATATAAATTACTGCCGTAGAGCATTGGACGTTTTAGTTGATAATGTTTTGTCACCAGACGATATTACAAAAATATCTTTAGAAGTTAGACCTACGACTTATTTGGAAGATGAGGCTGCGCAGTCTGAATCTAAATCAAAAGTTGTAAAACAGTTTATAGAAGAATTAGGTCTCGAAGAACGATTGAATATAATTGTTAGGAATACTTTAGAGTATGGTGACCTTTTCTGTGAGATTGCTGATCCAAAAACAGCTTTAACTAGTAGGTCAATTTTATCTGAATCTAACTATATTGGATTAATGAAGAGAGATGAGGTCGCAGGTAATCGAGAAGTTTTAACTCATAGAGTTAAAAAAGAAAAATACCAGATTATAATGGATTTTTCATCATTTAATGAACCTGAAAGTAGTAGTAAAGAAAAACCGGTGAAGTTAAAAGACATAAGACTATTGTTTCATGAACCAAAATTTGTAATAAGATTACAAAGTTCTCTTTTTCCATTATGTTTTGGATATCTAATTTTTCCACAAATTACTCTATATCCTGGTGTAGCACTTCAAGATGAACCAATCAATAATATCTGTTTGTCAATCTTAAAAAGTCTAGAAAAAAAGATACCTCAAATGAAGGAGTTTAATGGAGTTAATGATTTAAAAGATATACTTAGAACTATGCTTTCTCAAACAGATGTTAACAGAATGATGAATATAAGATATGTTCCTCCAGACCGAATGGTTCATTTTATGGTTCCATCAACTAGATATTATCCGTATGGCGAGTCTATATTTGATGGTGGTCAATATTCTGCAAAAGTCCTAATTGCTCTAGAAACTGCTTTAGCAATCCAAAGATTATCAAGGTCAACTGAGAAGAGAAAAATTTCTATAGAAGTTGGTTTGCCGAGAGATGCTAAAAAAGCTGTTGAAGCTATGAAAGAAGAATTTAGAAAAAGGAAAGTTAGTTTAGATTCTTTTGGAACAGTTGATACAATCCCAAGTATGATTACAACCTTCGAAGACGTTTATATTCCTACGAAAGATGGAAAAGCTTTTGTTGATGTATCTACGTTTAATGAAGGTAATGTAGACATAAGATCGAAAGTTGATGAACTAAAATTCATGAGAGACCAATTGACTGCTAGTTTGGGCGTTCCTCCAAGTTTTATTAATATCGAAGAGAATCTTTCAAACAAGGCTGCTTTAGCAGAAGAAAATATTCTATTTGCTAGAACAATAGTTGGTCATCAAAAATATTTAACTCATCAAGTTGTTGAGTTAGTTCAAAAAGTATTTGATATAGTCAAACCAGATGAGTCTTTAACGATACTTGATGACGTTAATGTTGCGTTTCCTGTTCCAAGGTCTCTTCAATTTGAACGTGAAGCTAGGTATATGGGTGAGCTAGCGAGTTTAGTTGAGACTTTGGAAAGAGTTGGAATTCCACGAGAGTATTCAAAGAAAAGATATCTGTCACAAATTGATTGGCAAGAAGTTAAGAAGTATGAAATCGATAGTAAAATTCAGACTGAATTAGATCCATCTAAGAAGAAAGAAGAAGAAGGCATGGGTGGAATGGGTGGAATGGGCGGAGTTGGAACTTTCTAAAAGTAGTATAACTTCTTTTTAGAACAAAATATAAAGATTATTTTATTAAGTAAATGGAGGTAAATAAAATGATAAAATATCATGAATGTAAAAATAGAGGTTTTATAACTCGAATGAAAAAATCTATTGTCCAGAAATGGATTTCTGGAGTGCAACAAGAAGTAAATAGATGGATTTGTCCTTGTTGCGGGCATACTGAAGTAGAAGTAAATACTCATGGTACATCTATAACTTCTGCAACAATGTCACAACTACAATCATTATAAGGAACTGAATAATAATGGCTCGTCCTTCAGATATCTTAAAACAGATACAAGATGCGTTGTTTTCTCGGGGGGTTAATCCTCGTCCTAACGATGACTTTATTGATGTTCCGTTCTTATCATACGAGCAGCCAGATGAAGAATATGAACCTTACGTTCGTTTAGAACAAGAAGATACTAAAGATGAAGAAGAAACTGCGTCTGATGAGGAAGCTCGAGCAGAAGAACCAACTCCAGTAGAACCGGTTAAAACACCAATAAAACCTAGAATGGGAATGGAACCTGGAATGAGGATGGAACCTGGAATGGGAATTTCAGGTATGGAAGAAGAAGAGCCAAAAACTCCTTCCGAAATTGGTAGGATTTACGAACTAAAAAAGATATATTCTCGATTAGTTTCAATTGAATCTTTCCTTTCAACAACGTCTGATTTAACTTTACTAAAACTTCGAGATTATATATCAGACGCAGTATCTTTGTTTGAAACTTTAGCCTCGAATTTGGGATCGTTTAAGGATAAACTAGATAAGATAATTGTATTATTTTATGAGTTCTTAGATATAGTCTATATGATGGTTAAGGAATATTACAAGATTAAAAGTACAGAAAATTCTGATATTTAATATGAGGAGACAAAATATGTCGTCTTTTATTTTAGAAAGTGCTATATATCAAGAGGCCCAGATAATAAAAAGTGATCCCTCGAAGGCTATTTTTCGTTGTACTATCCAAACTGTAGATGAAGTAAATCAGAATAATCGTTTATATCCAAGTAAAGTTTTAGTTGAAGCAATGAAATCTTGTGATGGAAGAATGAAGAGACGATCGTTCCTTAATGAGCTAGATCATCCCCTACTTCAAGGAAATGAAGAATTTGATGCAGTTAGACAGACTACTGTTTCATTAAAAGAAGTTTCTCATTTGATTAGGGATTATGAATTTAGAAAGAACTATTTACTAGGCGAGATGGAAACAACTTCTACACCAAACGGAGCTATTTTGCTTGGATTACTAAAGGATAAGTCCGGAATAGGTTTCTCAATGAGAGGTCTTGCAGAATTAACTAGAGAGAAAGATTATAGTATTGTAACATCTCCTCTTACAATTATCGCCTTTGACGCTGTTTCTATGCCTTCACATGCAGCAGCAGTTGTTGACTTTAATGAAATGAGATTTGAATCTTCTTATATAACAGAAGAAGCTGGTTTGCTTTGTATTAATGGTAAATGTTTTTTACCTGACTATTTTGACCGACTGATAGAAAATAAGTGTATTCAGTTCTTTGATAAGTGGATTTAAGGAGGATTATAAAAGGAAGAAAATGAGAATTGAAAAAGTGAAAAGAGAAGTAAAAGTTGAGAAGTTTCCAATCCTAAATATAGTAAAAACAATATTTGCTATTTGTAAAACTGATGGTTCTTTTTCGTCAAAATTAGAAGTTGACAACATTGATCAAAAAATAATATTGTTAAAAGAGAAAATCTTAAAGAAAGAAGGATTATTACAACGATCAAAAGAAATTAGCGAAGATTTAGAAAGAAGAATTTCTTTATTGGATGATTCTATTTCTGAACAAAAAACTGAGATTTTAGAAACATTAGGGAGCGAACTATGAATGTAGTAGAAACTAGTATCCCAGATGTTACGAAAACTAATCTTGACAGAACTAAATTAGAGTTATCAGAAAAAATTGTGAGAGGGGTTTATCCTCTTTTAAGTGATTTTTATAGTGAAGAGTCAAACCAAGTTGAGTTATTAGAAAACGAATTAAGAAAGAAATCGATAATTATACGAAAGTCAAAAGAAGAATTAGAAAGCAGAATGGGATTTTATAGTAAAAAGAAAAAACTAAAGAAACTAATTGATAGAATTTCTAGATTAGTTTCAACTGGATTAGCTTATGATAATAATCTAAAGAATGAGATAGTAGTTCTTTTAAAAGTAGTAGAAGGTTTATCTGACGAAAAGTTAGATTATCACTTAAAAGAAACTCTAAAAATGATAAGTAAAAGATTCGTTACAAACTAGTAATTTCCAGAACGTTTCTTCACGTTAATTCCTTCCTTTAGAACAGATCTATAGAGTTTTCCTTAAAAGTACAGATCTGTTTTCCAATCTAGATTAGAACAAATAGTAAAGTTAATATCACGTTAAGATCTAATTTTACAACATAATTAATTATGGGAGGAAACATTGTTATGAAGGAACTACTTCAAGAGGTTTATAAAACTACTAAGAAAATCAGTGGGGTGGACCCTAGTAAACCTGGAAACCTGAAAGCTATTCTTGTTGATGATACCGCTTTTGAAACATATGTTAATGCTCTTGCTGAGTCCCTAGAAACAAGGAAAGACCGTGAAATCTTTATTCAGTTAGCTGAGAACACAAGAGTAAATCTGCTAGAAAACTCAATGTTCCAAATTAACCCGTATGAAACGTTGACTCTTCCTATACTGAGAGTATTTTATCCTAAACTAGTTGCAAAAGAAGCAATTACTTTGTCACCAATGGATAAACCTGAGACTGTAAAGGCATTTATCAACGCCACTTTCTCACCGTCTAATAGTGCTTCTCAGTATGCTGCTCCTGTTACTGGTAGTGACATTTCTGGTGGACCAAGTATTGGGACTCCAGTATTTGCTGCAGTAGCGGTTCCAAGTGCAAACTTTGACGTTTTAGGTCTTATTACGGGCGGGGTAGCTCCAGTAACTAATACTGAAGCGCACCTTGAAAGAGACTTCGAGATTACATCTGTTTCTGCTGATGGAACTGCCTATGTGGACGTATCAATCGTTCCAGCAGTTGAAGGTCACTTCTCCGCAAGTGTTACAGTTGGTGGAGTTACAGACGTAATTTCTGGTAAAGTCGATTACTTGAATGGAACATTAGATATTTCTAGTACTGGTGGAACAGTTACGTACGCAAGATTTACAGTTACATGTTCACTAGAAGAAAACAGAATTAATCCAGCAGTTAAGTTAAGCGTTGACAAAGTAAGATTGTATGCTAGGGATCGTCAGATTTCTGCAAACTGGACAATCAATATGGAGCAAGATATGCGTGCTCTATTCGATCTTTCAATGCAAGCAGAAATTGTGAATATCCTTGGACAGCAAATCGCGCTGGATATTGATAGAGAAATCATTAATGCTTTGGTTGTAGGAAACACAAGACTGAATTCTGCGACACATATTGGTAACTTCAATAGAACTCCGCCAGCTACTTACTACTGGGGTGCTAAATACTGGCATGAAAACATCATTCCTGTACTGAATCAACTATCTGCACAGATCTACAACGATACAAATATCGACGCTGGAAATACAATTCTAGCGAACCCTCTGGATGTTGCTATTCTAGAGGATATCCAAACATTCAACTATACTGGAACTTCTACTGTGGATGGTGATCTTGGATATCGTTCAGCTACCGTTGCTGGTGGAAAGTGGAAGGTTCTTACAAGTGGAGTGGTAACACAAGGCACAATGGTTATTGTATTTAAACCAGTTGAAGAACTAAAGTGTGTGTATTTGTATTGTCCTTATGTACCTGCCGTACTTCACCCTTATCCTTTGGGTTACACGCCAAGTCTAACCATCTTGTCAAGATATGCGACATCACTTGTGCGCAGCAATGGTATAGCAACATTAACGATCGGTGCTTAATAGATAAGGACGAAATTCGAACTCGAAACAAAAAAATTAACACCTAACTCAGAAATGGGTCAGGTGTTAATTTTACGTTGTCAAATTATAGAACTTCTTTATTACTTCTGGTTCTACAAATTTGATTTCTTCTATTAGTTCTTGAAGAGTGATAGAACATTTTCTGTTTTTTCTACAGTTACCACTTAAGTCTATCATTTCTAGATTCTTCCAATGACCAATAATCTTTGGGTGAGTACTTTGTTCAAAACCTTCTCTAATTGAGAATTTATGATCTAGAGAATAACCATGTTTGGTTCCTCTTAGGGAAATATTCGGTATCTTACTTTTGTTGTCTCTAATAGAGATAGAAGTTACTCTACTTACAGTTCTATGATACTTTATAAAATCTTTGTATCTTTCAGGACTTAGTTTTTCCCCTCGAAAGATTCGGTATGCGTCACTACATTCTTTACAACAAAAGAGATAACTTTGTCCTTTGTTTGCTTCAATACATCTAACTCTTTCTGCTAGTTGTCCCCTTTTTAAAGTATACCATCCTTTTATTTCTTTTGAGTTTAAACAGTTTGGGTTCTTGCATTGTCCTTGGATTCTACCTCTATCATCGTATCTTAAATTCTCAAACTTTTTTAATAATGGGTGTTCTCTATACCAACTCTCAATAGACCATATATGACCTCTACTTGCATTTTCTCTTTTTTCTTTTGTCCAGTTGATTTTACTTGCATTTTCTCCTCTTTCTTCTCTGATTCTTCTATTTGTAACAAGTATATTTGGAAACTTTTCTCGATACTTGTCTAAAGTTAAGTTATGTGATTTCAAATGTGTGTCAGTCAATTGATCAAAGGCTTGCCAACAAATTTGACAAACTACTTTATCTTTATTTTTTAAGAACTTCTTTTCTTTATATGTTTCTGGTTTACTACATTCTTTGCATATGCGAGGCCAATTAATATTAGCTCCAACTTCTAGTTCTTTCCCGCATTTTATACAATTTGTTTTTCTAGTTTTGTTTAATAGTTCTTTACAATTGTTAATACGGTATTTTTTTAGAGTACTAGTTATAATTTCAGCATTTGGAAACTGTTCTTTATACTCTTCAAGTGTTATGTTGCTACATTTTACTAAATGTTGTCGTGTTATCATCTTCAGTTTCTTACCACATTTTTTACAAATAATGTATTCTTTTAAAACTCTACTTGGGAATTGCCAAGGGAATAATTCAATATATTCCTTTTTTGTAACGTTGTGACATTTTTTAAAATGATTACTCCCTCCTCCTTCTGTGAATTCTTTTCCACAAATCTTTCTGTTTTCTAATATTACTTGACATTTTAATTTTTCCATTATTAAGTTCCTGTGTTTTATCTATTTGTTCATACAACAAATAAAGTTGCATATCTTCTAAAGATAGAAGTACAAAAAAAATTGTCACTTGGTCCGTTTCTGAACTAGGTGACAATTTTGCGTTGTCTTAGAGTTTTCTATCAAAATATCAAGTAACTGTCTAACAAGATCATTTGTTTCTTCATCTAGACAGACTCGTTCATCTAAAAGTCACGATATTCTTGGTTCTGGCGTGCATAGATCCTCCTTCCTTATTTGAGACTGTTACTTCTTTTAACTTCCCAATGTCCTCCTCCTGGTACTGTTTGAGGTGGTGAAGAATTTTCTTCATCATGATTCTCCATGTGAAATCCAACTGATCGTTGTCCAATAAAGAAGTTCTCTAAGACTGTTTTTGTAGCTTCTTTAACGATGCAGTCATTAATATCGGATTTCCTTTGAATAGACATTAAAGAAACTGTATTAAATATCTCTCGAACGTGAGCACCAGTAACCTTCTTTTCTCCAATTATATCCAGTGGAGCAGGATAACCTACTATTTTTTGAAATAATTGTTCAACTTCTTTAGTATTTGGAAAGTCGATTTTAAGACGTCTGTCAAAACGAACTGGACGTGTTAATGCATTGTCTAGTTCGTCAAATCTGTTTGTAGTGGCAATGATAACTAAAGGATTTTTATGAACTTGAATTCCATCTAGTCTAGATAATAGTGGACCTATTACTTTAGAGTTACCTTTAGATCTATCATACCCAATTAAATCTATATCTTCAAAAGTTAGGATAGCTGGGCATAAAAACTTGCTTACAAAGTCAAACAAGGTGTCGATACTAATTTTTTTGAATATGTCATCGCTTAAGAAAATACATGAGACACCAACTTGTGTTAAATAATTAAAAGTTGCTGATAGAAGAAATGTTTTGCCGCATCCTGGGGGTCCATGAAGTATGATACTTCTTTTTTTAATTATTGAATGTAATTCTTCATTACAGAGGAAGTCAATAACATTGAGTTTATATTGTTCGAATAAATCTTCTTGTAAAACTACGTCACTAAATAATGTATCTGGTTTATCTATAAAATCAATTCCTTTTTGAGTAAACTTGATACACTTACTTTTGTAGAAATTAGATTCTGATAAGTATTTAGAAAACAGAGATTCTAATTCTACAAGTCCTTCTTTTGTAGAAGATAGTATCTCAACGATGTAATTATTTTGATTCATTATGTAAACACCTATTATACAACCAGAATCGAATATCGCGATGATATCTCTGAAGACTTTTGTCCTTTCATTTATATTGGTTTCTATTGTAGTTGTAGATGGATTATCAGTAAGTCTTCTTATATCTCCAGCAACTTTTGCATGATCTTGAACCATTTTTGTGAGAGCATAACATGTAATGTTAGTTTCGTATTCTGTAAATGAGAATGATGTTGAGAAGTTCGGTTTATTCGTCGCTAAGTCTATAGTTTTACAGTCCATTATTACTCTCCTATTCATTTTGTTATTAATAATGTAAATGTCACATAGTTTAGAAGTTTTAAGTGACATTTACATTATTCTTTAAGAGGTTCCTGCAGTTCTCTAAGCAACTCGGTTTACCCAAAGAGACGCATATTTCCCGGTCTCGTTTGTTCTAATTTTTGCAACTCGGCCTGGTTTTGAATTGATTCTGTCTTTCTCACCTTTTAACCAATCAATAAAAGGAATATCACCTTTTATAGTATTGATTTTTCCTGATACGGGACTTTCACTGTATAATTCTATCATTTCCATAAGTAACTCCTTTCGCTTAAGTTTACTTGATTTTTTGAAATCCAAAAAATGCTAGTGTTCCACAATGGGGACATTTTGGTATTTTTTGGTCTTTATCTAAACTGGCGATATGCATATTGTCTGGAAGACTATCTTCAAAGAGCATTTCGCTACCTCGAAATGTTTTGTTACAATTGAAACATTGAAATATTGAAGTTTTATCTTTTAACTGTTCGTTGAGAACTTCTGTACTTGGAAACATAACTACTCCCTTTATATATATTTTTTCAAGTGATCTCCACTTTGAAAGTATATCCTATACTAACGATTCGCTCCCTTCTTTATTCTCGTTAGTTTCTTTGTTCAATTTCTCAACTAGAAATTTCTATATCATCAATATTAATAACATTAATGTCTCTCTTCTTGAGTTATTTAGGTTTTAGTACTGGTTTTTTCAAAAGATTAGAAACTTTTTCGTGCCTCTCAAATATTTTAGGTTTGTGTTTGGTTGAAATGTCAGGGTCTAGAATTACTTTCTTTAACTCCTCTAGGTACTCTAACAATCTTTTATATACTATTTTCGTAAGTACTTGACTATTTTCAGCTCTTTTTACTAATTGATTCCTCCTTTTTTTTCTGTTGAACGATGTACTCATAGTTTCTCCTCTTTTAGTTCTCGTTTTCTTATGTCTTTTCCTTGGACTCCAACTAAGTGAGATTTACCGTTATCACATTCTACAAATGCTAGCATTTTTGTTACTTCTATGATTTCATTAGGAAGTTGTACTTTATCATACTTAACTATATGTCTTTTTTTACATCGTTCACAATAGATGAAGTCACCAAGGTTTGGAAGTTTTTCAAGTTCGTTTTTTCCAATTGAAAAAACTAATTTCTTCCTCCTTCATTTTTAGTCCTTCTTACATATTTTTAAAAAGTCCTGACTTTTTGCCTAATAAGAATTTGAGTAAAGGTCTGTAGGCGAAGATCAATTCTCCTTTAGTTGTCGATACATTATATGAGATGTCTGAATATAAAATGTCATTCATCCAACTTATAACTATTTCATTATTTCTAATACGAGGTTTACTCTTCATCGATGACAAAGACGACAACTCGTCTATCAATGTTTCAAACAGCTTTTTGAAATCTGATTTGGATTTGAAATTAAGAAGCGCACAAAATAGCTGGTCTTTGTAAGTTATAAAGTAAATACTATCTGTTTTTACACCCCGTACTCTAAGAGTTAAATCCTCTATTATATACACTTTTTCGCCATTATTAAGTTTTCCTAAGTAATTTACGTTTTCTCGATCGGAAAATTTGCTACCCACTCGATCCCACAGATTCCTTTTTCATTAATTCCAAAGAACTCACTCCCATAAGGAAATAGAATATATATTCCTATAAGAATAGTAACAATTAATGGAACGAAATAAAGGGCCTTCTGAAATCTAGTTAAACATATGAACTTTTTAGGTAGATTTAATAGATTCATTTTGTCTCTCCTTCTAGAGGATTTATAATTAAAGTACCTGTTTCTAAGTTAGCACTATTATAAAATGGGTTACATCTTCCTTATTATTTTTTTATTCAAAAAACTTAAATCTCGTTTCATCGTAATTACCTCTTGTTAAATTTCTCAGTAAATATTTTTATAATAAAGGTAGGTCTTTAGTGACTTGATCAATCTTACTTGAAAAGTCTGGTCCAATGGCAATACATGTATATGTTGAAACACTATTGAATTCTGTTACTTCTGAATCCTGTATTAAAGAGACATGTAAACCTTCTTTTTCTGCTAGTTGTTTAACTTGGAATAACTCTTCTTCACTATTAACATATACAATTATCTTTGTAAATGAATTATTTAACCATTTATACAAAGGATCAGACTGTGAAATTGTTAGATTCCAGATTTCTGTTTCTATAGTATATGGTTTTATAACCTTTTTGAATCTGTCTAGTATATACTTCGTAGAGGCATGTGCAACTTGAGCTGCTAGTTTACTTTTTCTCATATTCAAATCTTTTCTCACTACTATTACTTGTTTCACTTCATCCATTTTTACTCCTCGATTTAAGGGGGACTGCTGGAATAATTTTTTAGAGTCACTTTATAATTCATTTGAATTGAAGACTCTCGTTAATAATTTTTCCAGCAGTCCTTTAAACAAGCGATGATATTATGTAGAAATGATTTCAAAGTTAATAAGTCTTCTCTAACAATTGTATGCTCTCATCTTTCCAAAGCTTTACTATTTTTTATCTTTGCTTAATACACTTCTGAAACTATACAATTTATCCAGTATTCCTTATCTGTATAATATAAGTCTTCATTAATTCGTCTAATTTTTGTGAACAGAAAAATTAGACTATCTCTGTTCTTTCCAAGTTCATAGAGAGAACCGAAGAAAGAACAGAACTGCGTAGCTAGGCACAATTCTTGGTTATGGTCGTCTGCAACTATATTTAGTTAATTGGTTTTAACACGATCAGTCTCCGCGTCACGTAACATATATCTCATTGTTCCCGTTAAAACCATTTTACCCCCATATTTTGTTCTAAGCTGATGTGGAACCAATCCATACTCTATCTATTCCCTCGAAAAAACTTTTTATTATAATATGTGGATTACTAATTCGAATGTTTTCTAAGTTATCAACTTTACAGTCTGGACATATTATATAATGTTGATATTTAGTGTATGCTACTGCACAATTAGCACAAAATTCACCGTGTTTAGGACAATTAGAGATCCACTTTGACTCTAACCATTTACATCCACATCTATTACATATAAACGTATGATTTAAAATTTTGATAGTTTCGCTCATAATTCGCCTCAATATTAATTTTTAGACCCAATCCAGTAACATGGTTGATCTTCCTTGATTACTATGAACGGTTTTTTCTTTATTAATTTAAGTATTGGAATGTTTCCTTCGTAACTCTTGGTTAACTGTTCTAAAAGTTCTCTCTCTGTTATCTTACATTCTGGACATACAATAAAGATGAAGCCTTTATTTTTATTAGAACAATTTACACAGAACTCCCCGTGTTTGGGGCATGTTTCAATAAACATTTTGTCTTGCCATTCATAACCACATCTTTCGCAAATGTAGTGATTTACTTTAACCGTCTTAACTATTGTTCTCATTAATCTCCCCCTTACTTCCGATCCAGAAACCGGTTGATTCACGTTTTAGAATTGTGAAAGGCTCTGGAAGAAGTAAATTTTTAATTAGATATATTGGGCCGTTTGGAGAATTATTATTTTGATATTGATAGGAAGTTATTTCGTTATTTGTTATTTTGCAATCTGGACATATTATAAATGGAAAATATGGTTTCTTTGAACAATGGAAACAAAAGTCTCCATGTATTGGACAATTACTTATATATATGTTAGAGTTCTGCCATTTATATCCACATCTTTCACAAATATAATATGTAATAGTAAATTCAACGTGTTCTACTTCTACTTTCATTGTAGACTAATACTTAGATTTCTCAACTAGTATGCTTATAATAAGTGCAAGACTAAAAATGGCAATCATTATTTGAAATGGGCCGAGACATATAAGTAGTAACGCTGTTGTAACAAATAGTTGCCAGAAACCCACTGGAGATACTCCCCACCAAATGAATATTCCAATATAAATAGGAATAAAACAGATTACAGCTATGATGGTCATAAGAATTATTTTGGTTATAATACTAGAGTGTCTAAGAGTAAATCTTGCTGCCTTGATTTTTATTTTTGTAAGATATGTATGTATATTAAACATTCTTTCCTCCCTTCGAGATTAACTTTCTAGATTTAGGTTATTCTTGCTTGCTAACTGGATGATAATTCTAGTAGAGATTTCTTATTTCGTAAATGTAGAACCTACTTCTTTTTTAGGATATGTCTAAAGTAATATTAAAATGTCATTTAATGTTCCTACAAAAATGAACCCTTCCTTAGATTTCTCAATCAATGAAACTTCTACTTATTCTCGTTACTAATCTTCTTTATGTTTCGTTGCTTTCAATGATTGTTTTTCCTATTCCAAGAACATTCTTTAAGTAACTTTCATAGTTCTTATCTTCACACATTCCTTTTCCCGGCGAATCACTAACTTTTGCAACTGCTGCGCCATTACAAGAAACCATTTTGATAACTATCTGTATTGGTTCAATTCCACAGTCATTTGTCAGGTTAGTACCTATTCCGAATGAAGACTTTATACCTTCAAGTTCTGACAACCTATATAAAAGAATCATTTTACCGAAATCTAAACCATCACTAAACACTATAGTTTTAGTTTTCGGATCTATTCCAAGTTTCTTGTAATGGTCTACAATCTTGTAAAGAAATACTTCGGGACTTCCAGAGTCTTGTCTTACACCATCAAATAATTTAGCCAGATAGAGATCAAAGTCTCTCAAGAAAATATCTGCTCCAAGAGTATCTGATAAAGCAATACCTAAGTCCCCTCTGTATTCTTTGGCCCAATTTTCAAAAGCCATTTTTTGACTATCGACTAGTCGATAATTGAGTGCTTGATGTGCTTGGATCCATTCGTGAGCCATTGTTCCAATTGTTTTGATATTATACTTTTTCGCAAAATAAACGTTACTAGTTCCTACAAAGTTACTTGGCAATGAGTGATGTAAAGCATCTATAATATAGTTTTGCCAATCTCTACAAGATCTTCTTCTTGTTCCAAAATCTGCAAATTTAATAGGAAGTCCTCTCAATAATTTTATCTTCTTTTTGAGGTTTCTTTCGGCAACTTGGAGATCAAAGTCTGGTTGAAGAGTAGTATAAACCTCACTTATAATTCCTAGAATTGGAACCTCAAAAAGGATAGTTTGTAACCAAGGACCCTTTATTCTTAATTCAAGGTCCTTTCTATTCAAACCCATTTGTACATACCTCTTAGGATCGAATCTGAAGTGACGAAAAAAGTCTACATAGTCAGGTTTTATAAATCTCAAAGATGAAAGATATTCTAAATCATCATCTTCAGGTTTTAAATCTTCTAAGTCTCTAATACTTTTCGATATTATATTATACAAGTCTGAAAAATCGATATTGGGAGTTCTGCACTGAAATTTAAATTCGGATATTGTATTAGAGAACTGGTGTAGAACTCCTTGTTGCATTGTGAATTTATATAGATCATTGTCTAATATAGACTCGATTATCATTTATACCTCCTAATGATATGTATTTTGTTTTGGAGTCACGCTTTTTTTAATATCCTTCTTCTTATCTTCTTCGCATTCTTTTATACATTGTTTACATAATCCCCATGTATCATCCCACTTTCCCATAGATTTGTATTTTGGTATAGAGAATTCTTCGTCTACCCATCTTCCACATGCTCCACAATGATAACCAGGATAGGTAATCATTGGTTTATCTTCTCTCAACCATTTTATATATTTTATTAGTTTTCGTAACATAATAGCCTCCTAAATAATTATTTTTATGATAACATCATCTTCTGTACTAATTGAACAATCTATATTATTTTCTAGAAGTTGAGAATATATTTCATCGGCAAGTTGAGCATAATCTACAAATGCTTCACTGCTGAACATGAATTCTACTCCAGTAAGTACTTGGATTTCATTTATAACTTTCGGATGAAATATACCAGAACCATGCATTCCCCATTCATATAAGGAATACTTTTTCAGTTCTTTTCTTCTGGACTTAACTTCTCTTTGTTTGATTTTTAATCCAAGACGTTCTGCCACCATTGTAATCAATGACCCAGTTATTTGTTTACCATTATCCGTCCAGAATTTTATCCTAATTTTCGACGCAGGTTCCGAATCTTCGATACTAAAGTCATAAGATAAAGTATTAGGAGATGTTTCTTTTCCTCTAAAAACTATAGGATCATTTGAAGAACCAAGAGCATCTAAAATCTGGATTGCTTGTTGTATGTCTAGTTTTATCATAATAAACTCCTAACCAAACTTGTATTGTCTCGGAACTTGATCAAGTTTGTATTCCTTTAGTTTATCTATAAACAGTTTCAGACCTTCTATTGAATCAATGTGGTATGTATGTACTGCTGTACCACTTTACATGTATAGAATCTTTTCCAATCTTAGTCGAGTACAATTCTTTAGTTACTATTAAAGTACTGGTTCATTACAAATCCAGTACATCCAAACTCTTCTATTATTTCTTTGTTACAAGATTTTCCTGTTATATTTTTAAAGTAGTGCATATTTCATCCCATAAAATCTGAAAGAAAAGATGGTCTATTATTTCGTATGTACGTTAGTACATTTTTTCCAATAGACTCAGCTTGAGATTTTTCATAACCAGATCGTTCTAGTTCAATAATAAAATTTGAAACAGTAAGTTCAATTAAGTTTTTACTTATAAATTGACTACCAAGACAACGAAGAAAAATCTGGAATTTTTGGTCTATTAGAGAAGATACACTTAACTTCTCAATTAGTTCTTCATCTCGTCGTTTAATATTTTCACGCCAAGAATTAAACAAACTTGAGCTACATCCAGTTCCTGCGTGTAACTCTTTCCTATAAATTCTGCCAAGTTCTCCTGGCAATAACATTAATCCACAGTAATATCTATTGTCGTTGTCACTCCAAGTGAGTTGTGGACATTGTTTACTACTTGGATATAATCTTACAGCAGCTGGACATTTTGTTTTTATACAACAATATCCACAACCTACACATTCTATAAATTTAGTCATTTTTCCCTAATCTATAAATGCTAAGTATTTCATAGCTTTCGAATTTGCTTCAGTATTCATAAATACTTCATGCCAAAATTGAAGAACGATCGTTCTATGATCTCTATGAGTTATACGTCCTCGCGCGAATACTTGAGCACCAACTCGTCTTGGTCTCCAGTATAATCTCTTGAGTGCTGGTTCAGCTTTGATTCTTTTTTTGTATTCTTTTTCAACAAGACCATCTGGATATTTATCGCTAATATATGTTGTCGTTCCTCCACGACGATAAAGTTCTTCTACCATATGTGGTGTTCCACGAGTTCTAGCTATGGGTTCATTCTTTAAGATCATATTATCTAGAACTTCCATATTTGGTCGTGGTATAAAGAACCATTCGCCCTGCCGTCTAACACGAGTTCTTTCGCTTCTTCGTTTTGCCTGTTTTCTATATCTTACATGATCAGGTTTTAGGGATTCTTTAGCCTCTTTAACATTTGAAGCACCACTACTCTCTGGAATAGCAGCTACAAACCAGTTTCGTTCGTCGTGACCACAAAGAAACCTTTGAAGTTCTGGATCTTTTGTAAACAGAAGTAGATGACGATCTATCTTTTGTATATCTGGAACAGATAGGTCAACTTCGTCTGTTGATTCAATAAAAAAGTAATCTCCTTTGCGATCATGTTGAATATCGATTCTTATATTTATACTACTTCGTGTTGATTGTAGACTATTGAACTTGACTCGTGCGCCAATTTCTTCAAACTTTTTAGTGATTAAGATTAAGTTAGTACTCATTACTTTTCCTTTCTTCATATCTAGTTGAAACAAAAAGTGGCTTAGATCCTGAAAGAAGAATCTAAGCCACTTTTTTTCTCAGAGATTAGTGCTGATACTTTGTCTTATAATAAAAAGGTCATATCTAGTTGGTCCAAGTGTTTTATACTACACTTTGGACAATAATATAGTTTTTTCTTTCTTGACCTGGTAAGAAGGTTACTAAGTAGAGTTATATTAAGAAATTCTTCTTTACACGTTTTGCTACTACGTTCTTCCGCATTTATCACAGCACTTGACCTTCTTCTCAGTTACTATAAACCACCTCCAATTTTAGGTTACACAGAATTATTGAGATTGAGCTTTTTGTTGAGATCTAATATCTTCATCTTTTGTTCCCTAACCTGTTCTCTTAATCGATTTATCTCATGAAGACATTGTCTGTGATCTTGTTTCAGTTCGTCTATTTCTTTGTGAAGCTCTTGGTCTATCAGATAAGTCAGAGCTTTATTCTCATTCTCAAGAAATCGTATTTTGTCACTCTTCGCGATTGAGAGCGCCTCTGCCGATTTTCCCAATTCAATGTAATCAAATTGAGTTTTATCTTGTCTCTTCATTAATTCCGCTTCCTCAAATTTCTTGCCTGAGATATCTCTTAAAGTATCTTCTAGTTTTTTCATTGATTCCACTTCCTCGAGTGCTTCCTCAAATTTCTTACTTAAGATATCTCCTAAGACATCTTCTAGTTCTTTCATTTTTGGAGCATCTTCAGGAAGATACATTATTACTCCCCTTCGTCTAGGTTGTATTACAATTTTTCCTTCTTGAGCAAGTCTTTGAGTGGCTTTTATGGGATCAGTTCCAAAGTAGTCTTTAAAATCTTTATTAAAATCAGTGATGACTTTGTAAGGAGTCATACGATTATTTTTAATTGCCCTAACAACAAACTCATATTGACTCATTTTTCCTTCAGTGTTGATTGGAATTTTTGAGAAAATAATACGTCTGAAACCATCTTCTGTTACTATTTCTTTTTCTATTTCTCCTTTCTCGATCAAACGGCATATATAGTTGTTTATCGCTGATCTAGATACTTTATCTCCAATAATATTGAAAATATCTTTGCGTGTAAAATTATTGGATAGAGATTTGATTATATCAAGAACTAATCCACGATCTGAGGATGTTAGATCGAAGGTTTTAGAATAAACAAGTTCCTCTCGTTGAAAAAGCATATATTTTCCGTTTTTTGTGAGTCGTTTTATTCCTCCATTCTTCTCTATTCTATATAGAATACTTATAACTTTACTATAGGGTATATCTTTAGTTTTCAGAACTGCTCGATGTATATCTGTTGCAGAGAAACAGTCACGAGGAAAAGTTCTAACCTCTTCAATAATATTTCGTAGTATTCCTATAGGATATTTTGTTGTATATACTTTCATTAGTTACCTCCAGTCTTGATTTATGGATCTAGGATTATAATCATCTTATTTTGTTTTCTGGCATATTTAATCGTTGTCCAAGTATCAGACCTTCTTTCTTCTTTTAGTGTTCGTGGAGCAGCAAAAAGTATATCACAACTTTTTACTACATCCATATCTCTTTCTAATAGTGGTTTTTCTTCTAAAACTTCGTCTCTATTGTCAAGGATTAAGGTTAAGTCAGCTCGAAATGTAGGATTATTAGCTGGGTGCACAATAATCTTTATAAATTCGTTAAAGGGAAATGTAAGATTAAGAGACTTGTTATTTCGTAGTTCAAAAAGAATGTCATGCGCTTGTTTATCAGAACCTATACAACCACCATGATGAAAAGTTTTAAAGTTCATTAGAAGGTTCGCTATCAGTGTTCTGAATACTTTTATTTGACGACGAGACATACCTATTCTACTACCCGTAAATCCTATGTTCATAATAACCTCTTATCCTAGATTTGTATGATATCTAATGAAATTAGCGAATGTACTAGCGTCATCTGGTGAAAGTCCCTTAGCTATAGCCCATCCTAATGTGAGAGAATGCCAGTCTTCTTCAGATTCTGGATCAACCTCTTCAGATCTGTCTGAACATTCAATTTTGAATTCATTTTTTAGTCTATTTTTGTTTTCCTCTGTAAAAGAAACATTCGAAGATACCTTTGAAGAGTCCATCTAAATTACCTCCTATATTTATTTGTAATCTCTCTTCTTTCCATTAGATCGTATTTAGTACAATTTAACAACATAGAAAATTTGATTTAGTCAAGAATTTTTCTTTCCCAATGATCTAAGTACTTTTAGTACTCGTGGGTACGTCTTTAAGTATTTCATCTAAGTCGTCCCCGATAGTGTTGTTAATGATTTTTCCATATTTTTCTAACCATGCAGTTGCGAGAAGGTTGTCGTCATTTTCTTCAAGAAGAGTTAAAGCTTCTAACCCTTCTTCCATCATTTGATCGAGAAAAGGATTATCAATAGATGTATTTATCAATTTCTTTCTCCTATTATTTTTAGTTTACTTCGTTTTTCTGAAACTTCATTCTCCTTGAAAGATAAAACTTCTTCTATCATCGAATATAACTCTGCAATTCGATCCATGAACGTTTGTGCTTTTCCATATATTTCTGGACTGATTTCTTTTACGAAATAATGTAGAGAATTGGGTTTTCCAATTTCTCGATATGCTTCTTCTAAGAGATTAGTCATATAGTAACTTCTATTGATATATAAACTGACTAAAGGTTCATCATTCATATTCAGTTCGCATAACTTTCTAATCTCTTTTAGAGTTTTTGTTGAACACTTAGACATAACATCTAAACTTTTTTTATGAATCTCAGCCAGTTGTTCTGGAAATACTTCTGAAACAGTCACTATACTTCCTTCTTTAAACTTTATTCTATGAACCGTTCCCTTATCCTCTACTTTAACTGCTTTCTTTCCATAATAACTTTCTATACTTTTTAGGAGTTCTAAATCCATCTTCTTATCCTTTCCTTTGATTTTACGAAAACGATCCGCTTCTGATATTAATGTCACATCAGAATTATTATCCCATTTCATATGAATTCGTCCTAACTTGTCGACAAGAGTTACTGTTCCTTGGTCTCTTGATTTAGAATAGTATGATGGGCGTCCATATGATCTAGTTCTAATCGGTCATTCGATTTTTAAGTTTGTTTTATTGTTATTCTCCTCTGGATTACTATTCTTATCTAATCCATTGAAGTTACATAAGTATATAAGATAATGGTAATCAACTAAGATCTGTTCTATATATTTTTTATCATTATCTCCATAATACAGTTTTAGAGCTTCTAAGACATTCCCTTCTGCTAATTGGAACTTGTCATTCCAGGCGAATTCTGTTGCTTTAATTCCTTGTGAAACATTGAAAATGTCTCGCCACTCAATTATGATTTCAGCTTCGATCAATCGTTTCTCATAATCCTTTGGCATTTGTTGTCCAATACCAGAAGCTCCCTTAGATGATACTGAAGTTGGATCAAAACTACTTTCTGTTTTCATTATTGACAAGTGCATAAGAGGAAAGTTAGTTTGTAGAGTATAATTTACAATTTCTTCTGCTGTCTTCTTTGAGATTTTAGAAGAATTTTTGTAAACCCAAGAAACTAACATTTCGTGGTTCTTTTTATCTTTAGAGGAATTTTCTTCTTTTATAGCCGCGTCTTCTTTCCTTAGTTTGATACAATTTTCTAGTTGTTTTATTAAATCTAATCTTTGTTTCGTAATATCTTTGATGAATTCTGTTTTGAGATTAGACTCCTTCTCTCTGGCCTTTATTTCTTTTGAGTAATAAACTGAATTTAATATTATAAAAGAAATCAAGACAGACCCTATGACTGTTAGAATAAAGATACTAATCCACCATGATATAGATACTCTTTTTGATTTTTCCTTTACTTCTTTTTCTTTTGAGTTTTCTGTAATTAAATCTTCTTTTTTCCCGCTCATTTTTGACTCCTTTCTTTTTTAAGTATTTTTGATTCGTTTAATAAGTTTCTATAATAAGTAACATGGTTTGCAAGTTTAACTATGTTTTCAATATACTTCTCTTCTATTTCATAATCTGAAGTAAAATGATGAATAGTTGCATCATTTGCATTACTAGATAAAATAAGTGAATGTACAGTATCTATTAGTTGTGACTTATTACATATTTGTAGAGCTTCTTTAACAGGAGTTTTCCATATTTTGTTTTCTGACATTTCAATAGCCTTTTTTACTGCTTCTACATCACTTTCGTCATATTTTAAGAAGTACTTTAAGTAGAGTTTTCCTGGATCTTCACTTCTAGCACTTTTTACAGTAACTCCTATTAAACAATGATATTTCAAGATATCCTCCGTTCTAGAACAAATTATAAAATAAATGAAATATGAAAGGGAGATTAGAAAATGAGTGAATCTTTACCATATTCCAAACTCGATGAAAATGGGAAAGTAATCTGTCAAATTTGTGGAAAATCTTTCTTGGTTATCTCACCAAAACACTTAATGAAAATACATGATGTTACTTTTTCTCAGTATAGAAGTAGATACCCAGACGCTCCTCTTTCATCAGAAGAGTTTAGATCTAGAGGGAAGTTTGGAAAGTTAGGTTTATTTAAAAAAGGAGTTCAAGAAGATGTTCCTATTATAGAAGATATAATAGAAGACGACCTAGACGAAGAACCTGTTAAGGAATTAAAAAAGTTTGAAGTTGTTGTTAACTTACCAGAAGAGAAACAGGATCCAATCAGTAAAACTAAAAGAAATATCCTAAAGTTCCTAAAAGATATTTTCTATAATATAGAACCAAATTATGTAATTAGGAAGTTTCACCCAGACGGAAGATTAGAATACGAATTTATTACTGACTTTGCAGATCCCATCTTAAAGATCGATTTTGAATTTCCTAAAGTTTTTTGGCATAATAAAGATCGATATGAAGACTTAAATAGGAAAATCAAACTTCAGTCAGGTGGATGGAAGATTATTGAGATCTCTTCAATTTCCCCTTCAATAAAAGACATAACAAAAGTAACCGATTCGATCAATTAATTAGAACAAATTAACAAACTTACTACCAATATTAAGTTCTATTAAGTTATGATCAATGTTACGAGAGATGTCGTGAGAGTACGGCATCTCCCATTTATTTTCTTAACTCTCTCCCCTAGAAACAAACTTACCTTCAGGTATTAATATATATAGAAAATGTTGATAATTTAAGGTTGGTTTGTAACAATACTAATGATATATAGAACAAAAATAAAAGGAGACTATTGAACGTTTAGAAATTCTAGGGAGACTAAAGTAGATGGCTGATACAACATATCCAGACCAAACGCGCAATGTTGACCCTTATAGTTCGTATAATTCGAATGTTGTAAATTTAATACATAAATTAGCAACAAGAGGGGCAGATTGTATTGATCATCATCATGCAGTAGATGCTGAAATTTCTGATTCTACTTCTGTTATTATATCAACAGGAATAGTATACAAAGATCAAGTTCTTATAGAATTTACATCTAGTTTTACAGTCAATATGACTGATTCAGACTTTTATATTCCTCATGCTAACCCGTGGGATAGACAGGGATATTATTATATAGCTGTTAATTATTCCTACGTAAAAGCTCGTCCTGCACCACAAGCTTCAATAAGAATTCTTAGACCAGACCAAAGAAGTCATATAACTGACGCTGCGTACTTGTTCTTAAAAGCAGTTCTAGTACAAGGAGATGGTGACGCTCGTCACATCGTGTCAATTCATGACTATGATCCTACAAACGTAACCGTAAAAAGAGAGTATGTCCCCGTATGGGCCGGAGTTGAATATACTCTTCCAACATTTGACCAAGAAGAACACGAATCCAAACTAATTTATGTTATAGACCAAAACGAGTTATTTTTTGGATTATCAAATAGATGGGAGTCGTTCGCAAATCTACGAGATGTGGCTAATACTGGAACATGTACGGTGGGACAACTAGCTTACTTAGCAGCAGATGGTAACTTACACCCTGCTATCGCTACAGATTTTAGTACGTTAGCACAAGTAGCTGTAATACAAACTGGAACTAAAACTACTGGAGGAAAGGCAAGATTATATGGCAGAGTAGATAATGTTTCTATAGAACCAGGAAGAACAATTTCAGAAGGAGAGGGCGTTTATCTTTCATCAACTACTCCTGGTGCTATTACAGACTCCACAGCAGTTTTTACTCAGTCGGTTGGAGTATGTGTTGAAGAAGGAAGTCACACTATTAGTTGCGATATATGGTTTATGCCATATATATCTCTAGAAATTCAACTAAACTTACGTCTTGAAGCTTTGGGAAGAGAGGTTTTTGGAGATGCTTATGAAACTAACCCAGCTGGTCCATCTTCAAGAGTAATCGGTGAAATGATAGATGGTGATACAACTCCAGATCTATCTGACCATAGAACGTGGAAAACAAACTCCTCAGCTCCTACTACAATTACAAACTTTGATGGATGTAGAGCTGATGATGAGAGACGTATTATCTTTACAGATAGTAATACAACTTTCCAACATAATGTTTATATAACTCTACAAGGCGGTGCTGATTTTGTTGGAGTAGCTGATGATACATTATCATTGATTTTTGACGGATCGACTTGGTATGAACTATCTAGAAGTCTAAATAGTTAAGGAGATAAATAATTGGCTGAACGAGAATGGAATTTACCAGATGTCTTTGCGAGGATCATATCTTTTGGAACTAATACTCAAACACTAACTGGTAATAAAACATTACTTTTTAATGATAGAAGAGTTCAGTTTCTAAATCCAGGCGGATCCAATAGAAACGTTATACTTCCCTCTGAAGTTCTTTCTGACGGTATAATTTTTTGGATAACAAATACTGCTGGACTTGCTGGTAATCTTTTAACAGTTTATGCTAGTGATGGAATTACTCCAAAAGCTTATCTTCTTGGAGCTGAGTCTTGTTTTGTTATGTGCGATGGAATTATATGGCGAGCAGGAGCAATTGGATCTGGAAGATACGGAACCGATATTCCAGTTAGTACTTCAATGTGGTTTAATCAAGACACTGCCCCTATAGGTTGGACAATTGATGGAACTATTACTGACGAACTTCTAGCTGTTAAAGGTGGAACTCAAGCTTATAATGTAGTCGGAGGAACCGTTGCTGGAACATGGACACAAACAAATCATTCACATACAACTGGAGATCATACATTAACAGTTGCTGAAATGCCTATTCACCACCATACAATTATTAGTTATGTAACTGGTGGTTGGTGTGGATATTGTAATGGACCTTATCCTGGAGGATCGACGAATTCTGGTGATACAGGAGGGGGGGCTGCACATAGTCATGGAAATACAGGTGATAGTGCTACTGCGAATACTTATAGACCAAGGGCACGAGTTGGTATTATATGTATAAAAGACTAAGGAGATAATTTAAGTGACTGAAAGAAGATATACATTATCAGACGTTTTTTTAAAACTTTCGTCTCAAGATACTAATACTGAAATTCTAAATGCAAATAAAACGTTTACAACCGACGACGAAAGAATTCAGTTTCTAGATCCAAATGGAGTAGACAGGAATGTTATATTACCAACCGAAGCAGATTCAGAAGGTGTGATATTTTGGATTACAAATACGGCTGCAACTTTTGTATTAAATATATATGCTAGTGATACTATCACTTTATTAGTATTAATTCATAGTGGAGAAACTGGTATTTTTGTTTGTGATGGAACAAGTTGGACAGCTGGACCGGTGGCCGCTGGGTCTTCTGTTCCATCCGGTACTTCGATGTGGTTTTATCAAGATACTGCTCCACTTGGTTGGTCTTTAATTGCTGCAGTCGATAGTCTACTTGCAGTAAAAGGTGGAACTCAAGCTTATAATGTTCCTGGGGGAACCGCTGCTGGAACATGGACGCAAATAAATCATTCACATACAACTGGAGATCATACATTGACAATTGCTGAAATGCCAGCGCATACACATAATAGACCAGATCGTTATACAATGCGTAGTGATTGGGCAGGTGGTTTATATTATTCTCCTAATCCTACAAATACTGTTCCAACTAGTAGTACTGGAGGGGGGACTGCGCATAATCATGGGAATACTGGAGATTCTGCAACTCCAGATACATGGAGACCATCAGCGCATGTAGGAATTCTAGCAAGAAAGGATTAATTTATGGAAGATACGTGTGCGAAAAATGAATGTCCAATGTGGAAAAAATTTAAAGAAAAATGTCCTAATTATATCGAAAGTTGGTGGACTCCTAGTCAACCAGGAGGAGATGGACAACCAATATTACTTCACGATTGTGCTCCTCGAAGAACTTTTTTGATGATTCAAGAATTAAATAATCGACTAATTGGAGTTGAAAAAAGTAACGAGCAACAAAGAAATACAAATATTGTAATGTTAAAAACGATCTCTGATATGGTAGTGAGCAACGCAAAACATATTGGAAATCAAGATGCTCTCGATATTCCTTTTATTGAGATTATAGAACAACCCAAAGAAACTGGAGATGATTGAAAATGACTTTAGAATTTGTTGTTTTACAACATGGTACAAAATATCATTTAAGCGAAGATTCAAAAATTAAATGTCCGGAATGTAGAGAAGAAATTGATCTACAAAAGAAGTCACCATCAGTTTTGGTGGACGAGTCAGAATATGTAAATATCATGTTTCATTGTAAATCTTGTGGTTGTATCTTTACTAGAAAGAAAACAAATGATAAGGAAAAAGCTAAATAATTCTAGGGGAGACTATTAGTTATGTCACAGGTAAATAAAATTACTTTAAAGTTCCTTCAAGAACTTCATTCTAATAAGGAGTTTCTTGAAACGCTTAATTATCTGGTTGAACTTCTAGAAATCAAAGTTGATCCGGATCCAGAAGAAATGCGGCTTGTTGACTCTGCTTATCAGTTTATTGAAAAACTTAAAATCTTAGAGTCACAACTGAATCAATATATAAATGATAAACATGAGTCTCTCCCAGGAAATAAGTTGGACAAACTATATAAAATTTCGTCTCGTGTGGAAGGAACACAAACTTTATTTGAGTAAGGAGATAAATATGAGCGAAGAAGAAAAGATTAATCAGATACTCGTTTTACTTGGCAAGTTAGAGTCGGTTCCCGCTGATATTAAAGATATCTATAATAAAGTAGAGTCCTCGAATATGAGTATAGGAAGTTTAAAAACTGATGTTAACGGACTAAAAATTAAGATAGATAATGTTGAAAAATGTACTGAGTCAACAAAAGAACACTATGAAGATTGTCAAAAAGAAAGAATAAAGACAGAAGGAGATTTAAATAAACAAATTGTAAGTTTATATAAAAACGGGGCTGTTGATCGTACAAGACTTTCGTTTACAGAAAGATATATGGACAAAATCATAAGTATGGGATCTGTTGTCATTCAGGGGTTTGTTTTATATCTCATTGTAAATAAACTATTTGGAGGGTAATGTTTTGAGAAATCTTGAAAGTAGAATTCCTGGCGCACCTGACTTTAAATATAAAGAATTCATCAAGTCAGACACAGCATTAAGACTTGGTATAAATAATATGCCAACAGATGAAGAATGGGAAAAAATCAAACTTCTCGCTGTAATGGTTCTACAACCAGTTAGAAATCAATTTGGACGTATTAGAATAACAAGTGGTTTTAGATCCAAAGAACTTAATAAATCTATAGGCGGAAGTATAAATAGTAATCATTGTAAAGCGGAAGCTTCCGATATAGAGCCATTAGAGGAAGGAGTTACTTTGTTAGATGTAATTAAATGGATCTATAAGAACTTAGAGTTTAGAACACTAACCCTTGAGTTCCCACTAGATGGTTGGGTTCATGTAGACTATCGAGAAGGAGCTAACATTAAAATGTTAAAACTAAAAGATAAGAATCATAATTATGAAAACGTTACTATAGAATATTTAGAAGAATTATACGAATAAAAGTTTCCAGAAACTTTTATCTTTAGAATTTTCTAGAAAAAGTTACTAACAATTTTAACCACTTAGAGATGGTAAAAACACCAAATTTCTAAGTTCAATGTAATACTAAGGGATTCAATTTTAGATCGGATCTCTATAGAGGAGCAGCAAAAAATGAGAGAGAATCTAGTTACACAGTATTTAAATGGAATGTATCGATCTGAACAGAAAGTTAGGATTCCTATTAAACATCCTGGAGTTTTAGAAGTTCCAGAAGGAGGAGATGTTGAAAGTTTACCTCTTTCACATTTTCAAGGTTTGATCAGAAAAAAAGGTTGGGCAGAAATCAGTAAAGCTCTAATAAATCTTAAGGTTTGGATGTCAAAAACAAATCCAAAACTTTCTAGTTGGGCAGATAATACTCAAGAAAAACTGGCTAAGTGGGTAGAGACTCAAAGAGAGAAAGAACCTAAGTTTGGTGACTAATAATAAATTCAAAAGGAGATTTAAATAATGTCTGTAAGATTGATAGATACTGGAGTTACATACTCGATGCCTCCAACAATTATTGCTACGTGGGCGATAACTGATACCACTGGAATGGTAGAGATTAAATTACCAGGACTTCCGAACGATGAGACTTCATATCGACGGGTTCCAGACCAAAGAATGACTGGAAAATCGTACGCGATACAATTACTTGGCTTTTCAGTTTCTTGTAACTCAACAGACTTCAATGTCAGAATTCTCAATAGAAATGATATTACTAGACTCAATACAATTTATGAAATCCTCTCTTATGACAATATTAACTTAGATCATTCAGATGAAAGTTTCGAAGATTTTATTATTAAAAACCAAGATAACCCAGTAACTAATAGTTTGTATGTATATCTTGAGAATGCTTTTGGTACTACATTACTTTCTTTGACATATGTTACTTTACAAGATCGACCTTTCTAATCTAACTTCTAAGTTTTGATTGAAAGTTAAATAAATGATAGAAAGAATAAAACCGCAGTCATTTAGACAGACTGTTCAAGTTGGACTAAAAAATAATTTAGAAGGGATTACTCCACCAAATGTTGATGATGATGAAACTAAAGGCTATTCTAAAGGTTCATTTTGGTTAGATCATATATCTTCAACAGTATATTTTTGTTTTGATGCTCGAAAGGGAGCAGCAAAATGGATAATACAACAAGAAAGTCAGATTTTATGGTCATTCTTTGATAATTTTGAGAGTGGATGGTTTAAAAGTTCTGTATTTAGTAGAATATTCTTTGAAAACTTTGAGTGGATATTTATTGATGATTTTGAAATTGGTTGGTTTACTAATAATTTATTTAGTATTATTTTTACGGACAACTTTGAAACTAGTTGGCAAGAACCAGGAACTTATATAGTACAAATATCGGACAATTTTGAAACAAACTGGTTTGTTAGTAATTTATTTGTAGTTACTTTTATAGACGATTTTGGAACCAACTGGTTTATAGATAATCCATTTACTAAACTATTAGATGATAATTTCGACGTGAATTGGTTTATATGTAATCTATATACTCAAGTATACATAGAAAATTTCGAAAACGGTGGATATTAAAATGGCAAAGATTGATTGGGATATAACAGGAACTGGGGGGCAAGCAGTAGTCGAAGATGTAGGTTCAATGCGTTGTCGACTGTCAGGTCAAAAATTAATGTTATGGAATGGTAATAATGCACTTACAGACTCAGAAGTAATCGCAGAATATAAAATTAGTCATAATAGTATATATTCATCGGGTGGATCTATTCTTCGGTCCATTTTTACTGGTTTTAATTGTTATAGATTAAGAACAACAGTAGATCGAACGCATTATATAGAGAAACTAGTCGGTGGAGTAGTCACTGTATTAGGTTCAGCAGTTTCTTCTCAACCTTGGAACCAGTATATTAAAACGAGATTCAGAGTTGATGGATTTCAACTTTCTGTAGAAGAATATTTTGGAGGAAATTGGAACTTGGTACTAAGTGCAGAAGATAACGAACATACGCATGTTTCTGGTTATGCTGGTATTTTTGGAAATTCCTATAGTTCTTCATACTCAGTATTGTTTGATAATGTAGAGATATCACAAAAGTCACAATAAAAATGGAAAAAGTTCGCTGTAAAATTCATGATTTAGACATAGTCATTTATGAAAAAGACGAAGAGTATCTATTTGTTGATGATAATAAAGAAGAAGTAGCAATCTTTTATGATAATAATGGTAAAAGGTACTTAAAGAGATATAAATTGGGAAAGTGCGATGGTTTTTGTGAAACTACAAGAAATTTGATGGAACAACCTACATGAGAAAAAAGAAATATCTAGAACAAAAAACTGTTTGTTAAAAATTAGAGATGTTAAATTAAACTAACATAATTCAAGGTTTAAATCTATGTTTATTTTAGAAGACTACTTAATATTATTAGAATATGATAGAATTATAGAGGACTACTCTTTTGTAAATTATGAAATGTATTGTGAAGCGTTAAACTTAGTTATGTCTAACAAATTATCAGAGGATTTTTTTCTAGAAAATTTAACAGAAGGATTTTGGGATCAAATTAAAAAAATTAGAATTACCAGAGAACTCGTCCGAGTTTTTTCAGAACTAAAATCCAGTCTAGAAGACATATCTAAAGAGTTCAAAATTAATACAAAAACTATAATTGCGTCGTTTACACAAAGAGATATATTTGGTGTTCTAAAAGCTTTTGCGTTTAACCTAAGATTAATACTACGAGCTTTTAATGAACTTACTGGATTTATTAGAAAAGGTTTATTTGAAATATTTAGGGAAATCTTTAGATTAAAGATATTTGAAGGAATAAGAAGGGGTGCTATAAAAGTTGACGAAGTAATAAATAGATATCCTTTACTAAAAAAAGTTACTGGAATCGTCCTAGCAGGTTTAATTCTTTATATGTGGTTACAAATGACTTTTATTGGTGACCTTGAATATGATTTTAATTACGAAACAATCGTGTTAGCTTTAAAAGGAACATTCTCAATTGCTGATTTATTTGTTAGTCCTGAAGGTCTTATGTTATTAACTTTATTTGGAGTAGGAGCTATTTTTGGATTGTCAGTTCCGTGGTTAGGAAAATCGTTATATAACTTTGGACTGGCTTTGTTCTATACAGCTTATGCAAAACTAAAAGTATTATGGGGATCACCAGAACATAAGAAAGTAATGGAAAGGATAAGACGTGTAATCCCAAAAGTTCGTTTAACAAAAAGATAGCAAAAAAGGAGAATAAAGATACAATCAATATTCTCCTGTGTCGATAATCATTCGTCACTTCTTTCTTAGGAGGAAAGAAGTTAAAACCCAAAGAAGACACCGCCTCGATGTTGTAATATATTCCAACCAAGCTCATGATTTTCAAACGGATTACTTCGATGATCTATTCTTAACTCGTATTTAAAATTCCACCCAGATTTACCAATGGGGAATATAATTCCTCCACCAGTACCAAAATTGCCAACTGTATGTCCATAGAGTTCTGGAAGTTCTTTTTCAGACATATAAGACAAACCAGTATTTACTCCAACGAATATATGAACTGGAGTAAGTACTTTAAATTCTCTGCGAAGTACCAATTCGACTCCGAGTGTTCCACTAGATGTTCTTCCTTCAGAACTGTCAGCATGAAGACTAAGGAAGATACCTCCAACGTGAAAATACCATTTATCGGTATTTCCAATATACGATCCAACATAAACAGTTGCTCCCCCGCAACTAAAATCGTGAGATTCTATGTCCCAACAATCGTAAGGAACCGTATTTCCCCAAATCAAGTCTACTCCAGTGTCGTAAGAATGACATAACGACGTTAACGATAATGTTAATATTGTTAAGAGTATAATTATTTTCGATCTCATTTTTCCATCTCCACATTACTTGTATTTAAGGTCGTTCAAGTGGGTTGCCACAAAAGATACACCAGTCATCTGTTTCACATTCTGGATTATATCCTTTAGGTACATCCACTAGAGTTCCATCGGATATTCGAACTTTATAAACACCATCGAACTTTTCTGAATGGTAGTAACAAATGTTGTTAGGTGAATCAGGACACCACCAACCAATTTGACGACCACATATTAAACACCAAGCTGATTCTTGTTGTTTAATAACTTTGTGGGGACAAGTATTTATAATTTCATAATACTCTTCAATAAACTTATTTAACTCAACTAAACGTTCTCGACGTTCTTGAGGAGTCATCCTAGATACTCGTTTTTTAATCTCCTCGATTACTTCTTTAGATTCTTCAATTATATCCATTTTTCTACCTCCTATAAAAATAAATATTTCTTATCAATAATTTATATATATAGTGCTTTGTTTAATTAATATTATGGTTTAGAACAAATAAAAGAAGACTACATTTGAGACAAAATTGAAACATTCTATATAAGCAATAAATTAAGAGGACTCAAGTAATGTCAATAGTAGTAACGTATGCAGATGCTGATACATTTATAGTAGTTGGAGATCGGACTGATGATTTTCATATTGGTTGTAGAGTAAGATATGACTGTGAATCAAATGGAATTAAATATAGAACTATATTAGGTTCTGCGTACGGGGATTCCAATACTACAGTAAATCTTACTTCTGTTAAGTGTGGAATTGTAGGAATTGATACTCCCATTTTATTCCAACACTTACTCATAACGGTAGGAATTACACAAATAGACGAAATGGATAAAATTAGAAAACTTCTTGACAGGAAAAAAGAATATGAGAATACTAGAAAAATATTTACTTGAGTTAAATTTAGGTGTGAAAATTCTTGGAAAGTTAAAAGATTTAACTCCAAACTCGTTAAGGAAATTAAATAATAGTACACTTTTAGACTATCATCGAAAATGTCATATGTTATACGGTAGGAATATAAGTAGAAAACCACTAAACAAAGATTTTGTAAATATAATAGTAGATATACATGATATGATCGTTAATGAGATGAATAGAAGGAAAATGAAACATCAAAGTATCTTGAAGAAAGTCTAACCAAAAATAACACCTTTCCGTAGTTTCCAACCTATACTGAATTAAATTTCAGAACAAAATATAAATAGTTTAGTACGTAAAAAGAGGAGGAAATTATGAATAAATCAAAACTTTATTGGATTGCCGTAGGAAAAAGAATTATTGATTTGTGTCTCTCATTTAAAGTTCTTATATCAGCTGCTATTATAGTAGTTTCTTCGGTAGCGTTGTTCTCCGGACAAATGGATGGAGTAACTTGGGCTGCATTAAATGGGGCTTTTATTACAGCAGTAGTTTCAGTACGAGAAGGATTTAAAGTGGCTAGAATAAGAGCTTTAGAGAGTAACAATATTTCTTCTGAAGAGAAAGCTAAAATTCTTGAAGAAACTAAGGCGTAAGGAGATAAACATGTCAGCATTGCCAGTTTTACTAAGTGTTAGTGGTGGATTAGGTATCGCTCTTGCATTCTTCAAATGGGGGTCTGGTGGGAAAATAAATATATTTGCCAAGGCTCATGAATTATTTCAGAAAGAGAAAGTTGAGGAGATTGTTGAAATTGAGAAGAAACAGAATACAATAAAGACTGAAATTGCAACTAAAGAAAAAGTATCTAAAGAAAGTAAGAAAAAAATTGAGGATATTCAAACTAAAGCCGCGGAAAAGATCGAAGAAATTTTAAAAGAAGATAATGTCGAAAACATTCATAAAATCATTACTAGTGATTGGGAGGATATATAATGTTTTCTAATATGAATCCTACAATGAAGAAGATACTCTATACAGTAGTTGTAGTAACCTTCTCAATTGTACTTTCGTCATGCGCTCCAACTAAATTTACTCCAGCTCCAAGTCCTAAAGTGGAGTTTAGTCTTACAGAACCTTATACAATTGATTTATCGGAAATACCAAAACCGGAAGTTCTGAAACCAATATTTATGGACAAGGATTTCAAAGAAACTACTTCAGATAAAGTTGAGTATATAGTTCTTGTTCCAAAAGAATATACTAAAATCGCTGCTCTTGTAAAACTTTGTAAGGCTTATAAAGAAATTATTAAAGAACAGGAGTTCTTGGTTAATACACATATAGATATAAATAACGCACTAAAAGAATATTTAGAACTTGAGAGACAGAAATCTGAGGCGTATAAAGAATTGTGGGCAAATTCAGAAAATATGTATCAACAAGAAAGATATTATCATAAGTTAGATAACGCTATAAATAGAGGTACTATTGGTGTAATTAGTATAGGATCAATAGTTGCTATATTATTGTTATTGTAAAGTTCGAAATAGAATATTATGTAGGTGTAAGTAAAGAAACTAGATATTTAGAATATTTCTACAAAACTTATAACAACAAAAACACAAATCCATACAAATGTAGAAAAATAAGGAAGATAAAGAAATATTGGTAAAAGTTGTAGAAGTCAGATTGTCTCAGACAAACAAGAATAAAAATAAGCGAATCAAATAAAGGAAAGAACTGTACAGAAGACACTAAAAAAACAGAATTAGGTTATCAAAAGTTGAAATTAGCCAGGGTGAAGAATTCAAGAAGAAGATGAGTATTATCACTTCTAGCAAAAACAATCCAATATATGGAAAGAAACTTACAAAAGATACTAAAGAAAAAATAAGTATTTCATTAAGAAAATATTATAGGAATCAACAAAAGGATGTAAAATAATAGAGGAAAAGATAAGTATGCTATCTTCAACAAAACTGGTACCAGAGCTTTCTTATTGGTTCGATAATTTTGTAACAGAAAGTACTGTTAACAAAAATCGAGTTCCAAATCCAGTTCCAATCCCACAAGTTTATCTTCCACAAAAGTCATTTATTGAACTTTTGTTTAATGAAGATTATTCGTACACAGAATATAACTATTTGTACTCTGAACACTCATGCGATCATAACATACCATATGTTGCCAGAAATCGTCTTTCTATCTATCCTAATTCTGCTAAATACTTAGATTGTGGTACAGCTGGTACAAATACTTTCAATTTGAAAAGTTATGATTTTATTCTATTGGACGCTCTGTTAGCCTATCGAATTGATTCGACAAGTTTAACAATTGTAGATAGTACGTCTGTAAATCTTATTGATACTGCTTCTGGTGTGATTTTAGAAGCTAGATATAATCTTTTAGAAACAGAATTATCAAAACTAATTTATCTATATCTTGATTTAAAAATTTATGGAAACTATTCAAACTATAATAATACGTCAATAGTTTCTTCAGGAAGTCTTTTAGAAAGTTGTTATGAAGTACATGTTTTAGAT
>Ga0315549_1000145_pt1 | contig 82286 bp, 66 predicted proteins | sample SalMarSW160200MG_FD_203101 | JGI IMG/M metagenome (GOLD analysis project Ga0315549, IMG submission 203101) | Salt marsh sediment microbial communities from the Plum Island Ecosystem LTER, Massachusetts, United States - Salt Marsh Sediment SW1601-200 ... | reverse complement strand
GCACGAGGAGGTTATGGATCATTACGAATAATTCGCAGCATAGATTTTTCTCTATTCAAATATAAACCCAAATGGATTATTGGTTTTAGTGATATTACTGTATTTCATACGGTAATTAATCAATCTTTTCATACTGCTACAATGCATGCGCCAATGCCCATAAATGTTGATAGTCCGTATTTTAATACGAACCTTAAACAATTGAACCTTTTATTAAGTGGAGTGATAAACGATATTAAGATACCCTATCATCCTCTTAACAGGAAAGGATTATGCGAAGGGAGAATTGCAGGAGGAAATCTCTCCATAATTCATAATCTGCAGGCAACACCTTTTGAATTAAAAACAAGTGATTCAATACTTTTCATTGAGGATATCGGGGAGCAGCTTTATCATCTTGACAGGATGATGCAAAATCTGTTGTTGTCAGGGAAATTGGAGAGTCTTAACGGATTAATAGTTGGTGCTTTTACAGAGATGAAGGATAAACAAAGATCTTTTGGAAAAACGCCTTACGAAATCGTGATGGAAAGTGTTAATCAATTTAACTTTCCGGTGGTTTTTGATTTTCCTTCAGGACATATAGAAAACAATTATCCGTTTTTATTGGGTGCAGGAGTTGAGATGAAGGTTGATGAAAAAAGCACCGATTTAATATATGTATAACGGATATGGCTTTTCATAATGAAATTGGGAAAAAAGGTGAATTATTGGCAGCCGATTATATTCGAAAAAAGGGTTACAGAATTGTGAATTCCAATTGGAGATACAGAAAGAAAGAAGTGGATATTTTTGCTTACGATGGTAATGAGTTGGTTGTTATTGAAGTGAAACTTAGAAGTACAGATTATTTTGGTGATCCGAGTGAAGCTGTTACAAAGAAGAAGCAGCGATTTCTGATAGAAGCTGCTGAAGCCTATCTCAGAACGATTGATGAGGCGCCTGAAGTACGGTTTGATATCATATCAATAATAGCATCAGGAAGCAATTACGAATTTGATCACATAACTGATGCATTTAATCCATAGTATGAACATTGAGTCTTTGCGTGATTATTGTCTGTCTAAAAAATACGTAACCGAAGGGCTCCCTTTTGGTGAAACAGCCTTGGTATTCAAGGTTTTTGACAAAATGTTTGCACTGATAAATCTTGATGAAGAATTGCGCATTAACCTGAAGTGCGATCCTGAAAAAGCGCTTGATCTTCGTGAAAGGTATCCTGCAGTAATACCCGGTTACCACATGAATAAGCGACTTTGGAATACAGTCATTATAGATGGATCGGTAAGTGATAAACGGATTAAGGAATGGATTGACCACTCTTACGATGAGGTGGTGAAGAAGTTGCCAGGAGTGAAAAGGGAGAGAGTGAGAAAGTGAGAAGATGGAAGGTGAGAAAGTGAGAAGGTGAGAAAGTGAGAAGATGGGAAGGTAATCAGGTATTTTTTGGAAGGCATAATGTAAATTAAATATCCAATGTCCAATATCCAATGTCCAATGTCCAATTTCCAATAGAAACTCACTATGCACATATCCACTTGGATATTGCCTGCCTGCGGCAGATAGGTTTAGTGTCGGCACCCCAGAATTAAAATATATTGCAATGTGAGGCAACAGGGGCCACTTTGTTTTATAAAATACTAAGTAATTCAAAATGATAATCTTATTAAAACATTTATACTAATGAAAAAAATTATCCGCTATTTTTTACAGGGTTTGGTATTAATTGCTCCTTCTGTAATAACAATTTATATTGTATACCTGACGTTTACATTCCTCGACAATGCAATACAAAGCTTTTTTGAGGAATATATGCCGTTCAGAATTCCCGGTCTTGGAATAATAGCACTGCTTGTTGCTATAACGCTTCTGGGATTTATAGGACAAAGCATTATTTTTCGTCCTATCCGGTTATTACTGGACAGGGTTTTAAGGAATGCCCCGCTGATTAAGGTGATATACTCTGCCATCCGCGATTTGTTATCGGCCTTTGTAGGAAAAGAAAAGAAATTCAATAAGCCTGTCCTGGTTAAAGTGAATATGATCTCCGATCTTGAGAAAATGGGATTTATCACTACCGAAGATTTAAGCGACCTTGGCATCAAGGAGAAAGTAAGTGTGTATTTTCCGCATTCCTATAACTTTTCCGGCGAAATGTTTATTGTGCCAAAAGAGCACATTCGACCCCTGACCATTTCACCCACCGAAGCCATGAAATTCATTGTGTCAGGTGGCGTAACAAAGGTGTGACAGGGGTACCATCAATTGAGTGGTTGTATCTTGATTATGCATGCGTTAAGAAAACATGCGCGAGCTAAGACAGTTTCAAGAGCTAATTTTTGAATTTGTAATTAAAACAAACCTTCAACAGATAAATACCTTTCCCCGGTATCGTAATTGAATCCCAATATTTTGGATCCTTCAGGTATTTCAGGAAGCTTTTTTGCTATAGCCGCAAGAGTTGCTCCTGAAGAAATACCTACAAATAATCCTTCTTCCCGCGCTGCTCTGCGGACAAAATCAAAAGCTTCCTCTTTTGATATCTGAATTGTACCGTCAATGGCACTTACGTGAAGATTGTCGGGAATAAATCCGGCGCCAATTCCCTGCAAGGGATGGGGCCCGGGCTTGCCTCCGCCAATGACCGGAGATGCATCAGGCTCAACGGCAAAAACTTTCAATGCGGGATGCTTTTCTTTCAAAACTTCAGCGACGCCGGTGATGTGACCACCGGTTCCGACACCTGTGATCAGGAAATCAATTCCTTCAGGAAAATCATTCAATATTTCCTGTGCAGTAGTTAATTTGTGAGCAGCAATATTGGCCGGATTATCAAATTGAGAGGGCATCCATGCCTTCGAATTTTTGTCAGCCATTTCCTTTGCTTTTTCGATAGCACCTTTCATACCAAGCTCACGTGGAGTAAGTTCAAATTCAGCCCCGAAAGCAGCCATAATTTTTCTTCGTTCAACAGACATTGATTCGGGCATAACCAGTATCAATCGGTATTTCTTAACTGCAGCAATCATTGCTAATCCGATACCGGTATTTCCTGATGTAGGCTCAATAATCACACTATCTTTTTTCAGCTTTCCTTTTTTTTCAGCATCTTCAATCATTGCCAAAGCAATTCTGTCTTTAATGCTGCCTGCAGGATTGTTTTTCTCAAGTTTGATCCATACTTCGACCTTTTTATTAAACAGTGTGTTGATCTTCAGATGAGGTGTGTTGCCAACGGCCTCTAAAATGTTATTATATAGCATGGTATAATTTTTTATATCCTCTATTAAAATTATATATGGTTATGGATCTTTCATAAATTGTTTAATTGTTGAACTGTTGAACTGTTGAACTGAAGTCTTAAGAAAAACTCTATAGTTGTTTTCAAATACCAAACTTCTCAACTAATCAACTCATCAATTTAACAATTGAACGATTAAACAAATAAACAATTTGTTATACATTTATCTCTTTGTTGTGAACATGAGGATTCCCCCTAAATGATAAAGTTAATGGGTTCATCTTTCATTTTACCGTCTCTGATCACTGTTTTACTTTCATGGTATACAACGCTGAATGGAGGCACACTTTTTGTGAGCCAGACATTACCTCCTATAATTGAGTCGTGTCCAACCACGGTATCGCCTCCCAGTATGGTAGTTCCTGAATAAATAATCACATTGTCTTCGATGGTCGGGTGACGTTTTTTTCCGCGCATTTTTTTTTCCACCATGACGGCTCCAAGCGTTACTCCCTGATAGATTTTTACATTTTTGCCGACAATAGTTGTTTCTCCTATTACTATTCCTGTCCCGTGATCGATAAAGAAATTTTCACCAATACTGGCTCCAGGGTGTATTTCAATACCTGTTTTGCTATGAGCATATTCTGACATCATTCTTGGAAGAAAGGGAATTTTCTGTTCGTAAAGCAGATGTGCCAGTCTGTAAACAGTAATAGCATAAAAACCGGGATAATATAAAATAACACTTTCCATCGATCTTGCAGCCGGATCAAAATCAAGAAAGTGTTTTGCATTGTCCATCAAATCAGAATAGATAGAAGGAATTTTTGTAAAGAAAACAAGGCTTATATCACCTAATGATTTGTCAAGGGTATTCTCGAGCGGGCTCAATAAATTCCTGAAGTCAAGCTGCAACTGGGCAAGGTTTAATTCTATCTTTTGAAGAGTGCATTTTTTGTCAATTTTAAAGGGGAATAGAAAATTTATCAGGTTTTCAGTGAATGTATGTGCTTTTATCATGGAAGGAACATCCTTCCGGAACTCAGTATATTTTTCCAGCAAAAAGTCAGGAAAATTTTCAAAATTATCCATCATATATAATATTTTAATAAAGAAGTAATGTCCATAAAGGGAACAGGGATTTTAAGAATTATAATGAAAAGTTTTGGCTAACAACACATGCAAACACCACCATTTGAAAAACCTTCATGACAAGGTGGTAAAATTTGATAAAAAAAAGGAATGGGAACGTTTGCTTTCATATTTATTTAAATGTTCGTATAAATTTCTTAATTATTTCTTTATATAAAGTCTAAATCTCCTAAAAATGTTCAGTATGTGTTTAATAATTGTTCTTTTCCATTACAATTAATTTGTTGTAAGAAGTAATTAATCCTTTTATAACTGATGAGCTAAATCCCTGATGCTCCATTTCATTCAAACCGGATATAGTGATACCCTGAGGAGTAGTGACTTTATCAATTTCTGCTTCCGGGTGCGAATTGTTTTCATGAAGCAGTTGTGCTGCACCTTTTACTGTTTGAGATACAATATATTCTGAGATCTCAGCACTAAAACCTATCTCGATTCCTCCCTGAGTGGCTGCTCTGATAAAACGCAAGGCAAATGCAATTCCACAGGCCCCCAACACAGTAACTGCATCCAGCAAATCCTCCTGGAGGATAATTGTTTTACCAAGCTGTTCAAAAAGATTGAGAGTTTTTTCTTCTTGTTCTTTTGTTGTATTCCTGAAACATATGCATGTCATCGATTCTTTGATCTCGATAGCAGTATTGGGCATTATTCTGACGATGGGTTGTTTCCCAAGTGTATTTGAGATATCTGTAAGATTTATACCTGTAGCAGTAGAAACAAGAATCTGGTCAGATTGCAAAATGGGTTTAAGTTCTTCCAATACAGACGCGAATTGCTGAGGTTTCACGGATACGATAATCATTTCAGCATTGTGAATTGCTTTTTTTATATCAGTATCAACGGTGTTGAATCCAAGATCTTCAAGGTATTTTATTCTTAGTTTCCTTTTTTCACAAATGACCAAATTTTTATTTGTTATGCCTTCTAATGACAGGATTCCCCTGGCAATAGCCGAGCCCAGATTTCCTCCGCCTATAATGGCAATTTTTGTAAAGTTCATTAAGGTAGATTTTAAAAATGCCTGATTGGCAGGTAAAAATAAGTCAAATCAGGCATTAAAAGAAATTTAGTGAAACACAAATTCCAAAAATCCTGTCTGCAGGACAAGCAAGAAAGTGAATTGGAATTTGTATATTGAACAATCCCGATAACGAAGTATATCGGGATAAATAAGTTTATTCTTTGATAGCCTTAATGCCCGGTAATTCTTTCCCTTCTATATATTCCAGCATAGCCCCCCCACCTGTTGAAACGTAACTTACCTTATCGGCAAGTCCGTTTTTATTAATGGCTGCAACAGAATCGCCACCTCCAATGAGAGTATAGGCTCCATTAGAAGTAGCCTCAGACAGTGCTTTTGCAACAGTCGATGTACCAGCTGCAAATTTTTCCATCTCAAAAACTCCCATTGGTCCGTTCCAGAGAATTGTTTTTGAATTTTTAATAACTTCCGTGAAGGTGTTCATTGTATCGGGGCCAATATCTAAGCCCATCCAACCATCCGGTGTTTCTTTTGTATTTGAGATGTTAGTATTTGCCTCCGCATCAAATTTATCTGCATTTACTGCATCTGTTGGGATATATACCTTAACCTTATTTTTATCTGCTTTCTTAAGAATTTCAAGTGCTAAATCAAGTTTATCTTCTTCACACAGAGAGTTACCAATCTTTCCACCCTGTGCTTTGATGAATGTATATGTCATTCCTCCACCAATGATAAGGTTATCAATTCGAGGCAAAAGGTTTTCTATTACCTGTATTTTGTCCGATACTTTTGCTCCTCCCATAATTGCGGTAAACGGATTTTGCGATTTATTCAACACAGTATCCATTGCAATAAGTTCCCTGTTAATCAGAAAGCCGAACATTTTATTCTCCGTGTCAAAATATTGGGCTATTATTGTTGTTGAAGCATGTGCCCTGTGTGCTGTTCCAAAAGCATCATTTACATAACAGTCAGCTCCATCAGCAAGCTTTGATGCAAAGTCAGGATCTCCTTTTGTTTCTTCTTTATAGAATCGTAAATTTTCCAATAAGAGAATTTCACCTGGTGCCAGGGATTTTTTTTGATCCAATGTTTTTTCCCCTATACAATCATCAGCAAATTTCACGGTTACCCCCGGAAGATGTTCTTTTAATTTGCTGATAACATGATTAAGTGAAAATTTTTTTTCGGGGCCCTCCTTTGGGCGACCAAGATGCGACATTAAAATTACTGAACCGCCATCATTAAGGATTTTATGGATTGTCGGTAATGCACCTCTGATTCTTGTATCGTCTGTTACTTCAAAAGTTTCTTTATTGAGCGGCACATTAAAGTCGACACGCACAATGGCTTTTTTCCCCGAAAAATTATAATTGTCGATTGTTTGCATTGCAGTACTATTTGAGGTTTAAAATTGAGCTGCAAATGTAAACAAACTATTTTTATTTACCTTTGAAATCTATCTCACAGAATATAATTGGCTCAGTTAAATACTGAATTAAAACAATGCTTTTTTCCCAAGTAATCGGTCAGGATGAATTAAAGAGAAAACTTATTAATTCTGCGAATTCTGGACGTATACCGCATGCACAACTTTTTTTTGGCCCGGAAGGTTCAGGATCCTTGCCGTTAGCGATTGCCTATGCTCAATATGTTTTTTGTACTAACAGAACAGATACAGATTCTTGCGGACACTGTCCGCATTGCATGAAAATCAAAAAACTCATTCATCCTGATTTGCATTTTTCTTTTCCTGTGAACACTACTGGCAGGGTAGTCAAAGACCCTGTCAGTGATAATTTTATCAATGAATGGAGAGAATTCGTGATCTCAAATCCTTATTTTCTGGCAATTCAATGGTACGAAAAGATTGGTGTTGAGAATAAGCAAGGATTGATTAATAGAAAAGAAAGTGAAGAAATCATTAAAAAACTTAGATTTAAACCCTTTGAATCGGAATATAAATTTATGGTTATCTGGTTGCCCGAAAAAATGAATTCTTATTCTGCCAATGTGTTGTTAAAATTAATTGAAGAGCCGCCGGAAAAAACAATATTTCTTTTGGTAAGTGATCAACCCGAACAACTATTAACAACAATTTCTTCAAGAACTCAACCGGTTAAACTCGCTCGAATTGATAATGAATCCTTATCGCTGGAACTTATCGATAAATTTCAAATTGCGAAGAAAGATTTATCCAATATTGTTAGATTGGCAGGGGGAAGTTATATTAAAGCTCAGGAAATCGTTCAATCATCTGAAGAAGATAATTTTCATCTTGATAGTTTTATACAAATCATGCGTTTGATTTATTTGCGAAACTTCCTTGAAATAAATACCTGGGTTGAAGAAATGTCAATCACAGGAAGAGAGAAATTGAAAAGCTTCTTAAGCTATAGTATCAAATTGATCAGGGAGAATTTTATACTGAACCTGAAAAATCAGGAATTGAATTATTTAACAAAAAACGAAGAAGTTTTTTCAAAAAAATTTCATCCCTTCATAAACGGGGAAAACGTCATAAGGGTCTATGAGGAGCTCAATAAGGCATATCTGGATGTTGAAAGAAATGCCTATGCAAAGATTGTTTTGTTTGATATGGTCCTGCAATTCATGAAACTTATACCAAACAAAAAATAACGGGGAAGTAAGAAACATTGAAATAACCGAATAAGTGAGATTTTAAGTCTGTTGTTTTTTTTAGATTTGCTGTTTCAAAGTAAAATTGAAAATATGAGTGATCAGAATATACAAGATACAAAAAAGAACATCGAATCGGGAGAAGGGCATTTTGAGCCAAATGTTGAAAAGTGTTTGAGATCATGCGGGAAACTTACTTCTTTTGATTGGTTGAAAGACATATCACTGATGAGTGATTTTCCGGAGATTGCAGAGATCAGATTTAAAAATACGAGGAAAGCATATTATCAAAATTCCAATCATTTGCCTTTGAGAAAAGGTGATATTGTAGCAGTGGAAGCTTCTCCGGGTCATGATATCGGGGTAGTATCTTTAACAGGCCAGATTGTTTTGTTAAAATTGATAAATGAAGGTATTGATTATAAAGACCAGGAGTTTAAAAAGATTTACCGCAAAGCAAAACAAACAGATATAGAAAAATGGAATGAGGCGATAGCCCTTGAAGATCAGACAATGATTAAAGCAAGGCAAATTGCTGCTGAGCTGAAGCTTGATATGAAAATCGGGGATGTTGAATACCAGGGAGATAAGACCAAAGCAATTTTCTATTATATTGCTGATGAAAGAGTTGATTTTCGGGAACTCATTAAAGTATTGGCTGAAGAATTCAGGGTGAGGATTGAAATGCGTCAGATCGGGGCACGACAGGAGGCCGGAAGAATTGGAGGAATAGGAGCTTGTGGGCGTGAATTATGTTGTTCAAAATGGATAACAAATTTTGTATCAGTTACAACAAATGCAGCCCGCTTTCAGGAAGTTTCGCTGAATCCACAAAAATTGGCCGGACAATGCAGTAAGCTAAAATGCTGCTTAAATTATGAACTGGATGTTTATCTTGATGCCCAGGAAGATTTTCCTGATACATCCAGACCTCTTGAAACAAAACAAGGTAAAGCATTTCATCAGAAAACGGATGTTTTCAAACGTTTGATGTGGTATAGCATGGAATCAGAACATAAACAAAGTATAACCTGTCTCACTGTTGATCATGTAAATGAGATATTAGAAATGAATGAAAAAGGAGAATTGCCTGAACAATTGCAGGGAATAGAAGAGGCATCCATTGCATCGGTTATCGAGTATCAAAATTCAGCAGGAATAGAAAGTCTTACAAGATTTGAGGATACACCAGAAAAGCAAGAAAAAACGAAAAACAATAAAAGCAAACATCATCAGAATAAAAGAAGATAATATCGTACAATGCATAAGAATTTTTTTTGGCATTTTTATAGTATTGAGTTTTTCTACCTGCAATACGGGAGAAATTTACGATAAAACATATGCTATATCTTTCGACATATGGGCTTATGATGAGAGTCTTGCCTTTGAATTTACGGTTCCTGACACATCGAAATCCTATGATCTGTACTTACTTATCAGAAATTCAGGTGCATATCATTATAGTAATATCTGGCTTTTTGTGAAAACCTTCGCTCCTGGTGGAAATATACTTACAGATACTATTGAGATTGCTTTGTCAGATGAAACGGGCAGATGGTTTGGGAAAGGTATAGGTGATGTCAACGAGATGCAGGTTCCTTATAAAGAAAATGTTTACTTTATTAACAGAGGAATATACAAAGTATCACTTCAGCATGCAATGCGAGATTCAATGCTTGAAGGGATTATGGATATAGGATTTAGATTACAATACCACCAATAATTTTTTTTGTGTCGATTGGAAAGTTGCAAAAATTTTCTGAGATGAAATCTTTTCAGAACGTCATTCAACCATCGTTCAGAGAAGTTTTTCATAAAGATTTTTTCCTGAAAGGGAGGTGGAATGCTGACTTTTTTACTGAAGACCTTCCGATTACTGTTGAATTGGGATGTGGAAGAGGAGAATATTCTGTAGAGATGGCCAGGTTGTTTCGTGAAAGAAATTTCCTGGGGCTTGATATCAAAGGAGCAAGAATCTGGAAGGGTGCAAAAATAGCTTTGCATAATGGAGTTACTAATGTTGGATTTATCCGGACAAGGATTGATTTTATAGATTCTTTTTTTTCAAGAGATGAAGTGAGTGAAATATGGATCACCTTCCCTGATCCACAGTTAAAGAAAAGTAGAAAAAGACTTACTTCTGCCAGATTTCTGAACATGTATAAAAGCTTTTTAAAAGCAGATGGTTTGGTTCATTTAAAAACTGATAACCCTGAACTTTATAAATATACTTTGGCTATTGCTGAATACAATAAACTTCAGATTGAGCTCAGCACTGACAATCTATATAATCTCCCTGAAAATGAGAAAGTCCTGATGATTAAAACCTATTATGAAAGAATGTGGCTGGAACAGGGTTTAAGCATTCATTATCTGCGTTTTAAATTAAATGAAAATCATGCCATTGAAGAAGTCCCTGAAATCTGAAAGAAGCGAGAATTTTTTTCAACTGGTATATGATATAACCAAAACAATTCCGGAAGGAAGGGTTACAACCTATGGGGCCATAGCCAGGTGCATAGGATCACCGGGAGCATCGCGAATGGTAGGATGGGCATTGAATAATTCTCATACAAGCAAAGAATATATACCGGCGCACAGGGTGGTGAACAGAAATGGCATACTGACCGGGAAATATCATTTCAGGCATCCCGAATTGATGCAAGAGTTGCTGGAAAGTGAAGGGACTTTAGTAATTGATGATCAGGTAATTGATTTTGAAAAGAAGTTTTGGGATCCTTGTTTCAATTTAATCTGAATAAAAACTCTTATATTTGTTTCTTCTTATTTAGATTAAATATAGACAAATGCAAATTCACGAGAAGGATGTAATTGAAATATGCAAAACTATAATTCATCCCTCGTCCGGAAAGGATATTGTTAGCCTGGGGATGGTTAAAAATATGCATGTAGATAGTAAGAAAATTTCATTCAATCTGAACTTTCCTTCTGTTAACGATCCCTTAAAATCATCAATTAAAAAAGCTTGCGAAACAATACTGAAAGAAAAATTTTCTGATCAGTTAGAGATCGAAGTTGGCATAGAAGCAAATATTAAACCGGTTCGGCCAAAAACAGAAAACGAGCCTTTGCCTGGTGTTAAGAATATTCTTGCTATTGCTTCGGGTAAAGGAGGAGTTGGAAAGTCAACTGTTGCAACAAATCTTGCCGTTGCTTTTGCAAATACAGGAGCCAGGGTCGGATTAATTGATGCAGATATATTTGGTCCCTCGATACCTAAAATGTTGGGATTAGAAAATCAAAGGCCGGCAGTAGTCCGGGTTGAAGGTAAAGATATGCTTGTGCCGATTGAAAAGTATCGGATGAAAATATTGTCCATTGGATTTTTTATTGATCCTCAAGATGCAGCAGTATGGAGAGGGCCAATGGCATCCAATGCCCTAAAGCAGTTAATGAATGATACAGACTGGGGAGAGCTTGATTATTTGTTCGTTGACTTACCTCCGGGCACAAGTGATATCCATTTAACTCTTGTTCAGACGGTACCGGTTACAGGAGCTATTATTGTCAGTACACCACAGGATGTGGCCCTTGCCGATGTAATTAAAGGAGTAAATATGTTCCGGAACAAAACCATAAATGTCCCGGTATTAGGACTGGTTGAGAATATGTCATGGTTTACGCCCGCAGAATTGCCGGATCATAAGTATTATATTTTTGGTGAAGAAGGTGGTGTTAAATTGGCACAACAACTTCAAATTCCATTGTTGGGACAAATACCCATAGTACAAAGTATCCGTGAAGGAAGTGATAATGGTACTCCCGCAGTTATTAAAAATGATATTCCGGGGAAAGCCTTCCGAAGTGTTGCCGAAGCTTTAAGAATAGAAATCATAAAAAGAAATGCAAATATTGAACCAACGCAAAAAGTTGAAATTACAAATCAATCCAGGTCTGAATTAAAAAACAAATAACATGGCCAGTTTAAGCAAAAAACAGGTATTGGAAAAAGTAACTCATGCTATCGAATCCATTCGTCCGTATTTAATATCTGATGGAGGGGATGTTGAACTGATAGAAATTACGGAAGATTTGGTTGTTAAAGTGAAGCTTGTTGGTGCGTGCGCTGGATGTCCGTTTAGTATGCAAACTCTTAAAGCAGGCATAGAGCAAACTATACGCAACGAACTTCCGGAACTGAAAGAGCTGGTATCTGTTTAGTATGCAATCATATTTCATTGATCCTATTTTATTTTCTTTTATTTAATCAACAGAAAACAAGATCTTATTTGGCTTCTTTTTATTTTTTTTGTATAAATCGTTACTATATCGCAGGCAGAATATATTTTTGCACAAAATATACTTAAGCATTTCGAGTTATATCATAATACTATTCGATAAACTGATAAAGTGAGTAAGATTTTTAAATATTCCGTTTGCATATCAATTTTTGTTTTCCTTATTGTTTCTTGTTCGACCAAAAAGAATACAGGCATAACCAGGTGGTATCATAATTTAACCAGCAAATACAATATACTCTTTAACGGTGAGGAAAGTTATAATAAAGGTATGCTTAAGCTGGAACAAAGTTATGATGATGATTTTACAGAAATAATCCCCGTATTTTTATATACACAAGAAGAAGCCCTGGCGGCCATTGCTCCCGAAATGGACAGAAGTATAACAAAAGCTACAAAGCTGATAACCATGCATTCCTTAACTGTTAAACCTGATATTAAGGCGGATAAGGAACTTAGTCCCAAACATAAAGAATTCTACAGTAAGAAAGAATACAACAAATGGATAGACGAAGCTTATTTATTGATGGGGAAGGCTCATTTTCATAAAATGGAATATTCAAGGGCTAAGGAAGTATTCAATTATATTTTATCCAATTACGCAGAAGACTATTCTATTTTTGAAGCCAGGATGTGGCTTGCCCGGCTGGCTAATGAAGAATCAAGATTCAAAGAGTCGGAAGAGTTGCTCAATTCACTTGAGCGAAATATAGAATTGCCCAAGAAACTGAAGGGAGAAGTCCAGGCTACAATAGCAGATTACTACATTAAACAGGAAAAGTATAATGAAGGCATAGAACACTTAAAAAGTGCCGTTGAATACTGTTCAAGGAAGCCTGTAAAAACCCGTTATACGTATTTGCTGGCTCAGTTGTATACACAAATAAATGAAAATAATCTTTCATCAGAATACTACAGCAAAGTAATCCGGATGAATCCCCCTTACAAAATGGCTTTTAATGCGAAAATCAGCCGAGCACTGGCATATCAGTCAGGAGCTGGTATGAAAAAATACATTGAGAAAGAATTAAGAAAAATGCTGAAGGATGATAAAAACATTGATTATCAGGATCAGATTTATTTTGCTCTCGGGAATTTATATTTTAAAGATAAAAATGAAGAGAAAGCAATTGAAAACTATGAATTATCATTGCAGGCAAGTACAGACAATTTAAAACAGAAAGCTAAAACAAATATTACTCTTGCTGATTTGTATTATTCCAGACCAGACTATATCAATGCCCAGGCATATTATGACAGTACAGTTACATTAATTGATGAAGATTATCCGAATTACAAGGTAATCTTAAATAAATCAGTGAGCCTCGGCAAACTGGTTGAATCTATTAATACAGTCCATTTTGAAGATAGTGTTCTTGCCCTTTCTTATTTGTCAGAGGCCAAATTGTATGAGATGATAGATGAAATGATTGACAAAGAAATAAAGGCAGATGAAGAAAGAATGATAAAACAGCAGGAGTTAGCCCAACAACAAATAGATTTTCAGGCCAATAAAAATGATTTCGAATTGGCCGGGCAGGGGAATGCCTGGTATTTTTATAATTCATCAGTAAAAAATATTGGCAAAAAAGAATTCATGCAGGTTTGGGGAAACAGAAAGCTGGAAGACAATTGGCGAAGAAAAAACAAAAGTTCCATAAGTTTTGGTGATTTGGAAATTGAAACTTCTTTGTCTGAAGATGAGCAATTGGAACCAGCAAAGTCTGCTAAAATCATAACAAATAAAAAATCACATGAATATTATTTGCAGTACATTCCATTTAGCGACTCGGCAAAACAGGCTTCTCATAATAAAATATCCACTGGTCTGTATACTATGGGTGAAATCTATGGAGAAGATCTGAAAGACAATCCCAAAGCCATTGAATCTTATGAAAACTTGCTGAATCGTTATCCGAACAATGAAAATCGATTGCAAGTATATTACAGACTTTACACAATTGCCAAAATAGAACAGGATAAAAACAGAGTCAGCAAATATCAACAGAAAATCATCAATGAGTTCCCAAACAGTAATTATGCAAAACTGATGACCAATCCAAACTATCTACAGGAACTGATGGCTCAGGAACATGCAAAAATCGAAGAATATAATAAAACTTACAGCTTATTTCAGGCCGAAAACTATAACCAGGTTATAGACCGGGCTGAAAAAGCAATGAAAAATAACCCGGGACATGAATTGTATGCAAAATATGATTATCTATATACCATATCAGCGGGATTAAGAAAGGATACCCTAAGCTTTATTATGGATTTGCAAAAATTCAAAGAAAGATATCCATCCACTGATCTTGCTGAAAATGCAGAATTGATTATTAAATATTTACAAAACAAAGAACCCAGAATTATAGAGCTGCAAAAAAGAGAAGTAGCAAAACAATTGTTTTCAGAAACTTCTGATGAGGAACATTACTTTGTATACATTATTCCGTCGGAGGCCAGGATCAATCAATTGATCTTCAATATTCTAAACTTCAATCTTGATAATTTTGATGATCTCAGACTGGAGGTAAAAAAAGTAAATCTTGACAATAAAAACAATCTGTGTATGGTAAGCAAATTTAAAAATGGGGAAGAGTCAATGGTTTACCTGAAAAAGATCATTCTTGATGAAAATATATTTAAAGATGTTGAAGTTCAACAGGCTACAGCCGTTGTTATTTCTGAAACGAATTATAAAGCTCTGACCGACTCTGATAAAGCTGAAAAATATATTCTTTTCTTTAAAGACAATTACGTTTACTAACCATTCCGGGGACAATACTGTAAATGCTCTTTTATTCTACTTAAATGGTTTTGTAGTAAAAAATCTAAAGTAACTTTAAGGTTTCATTCATATACCGGAAAAATAAAATCACTGTATGAAGAAGGTGCAAATATTATGGACAGATGATGAAATTGATCTTTTGAAGCCACATATCATATTTCTGAACGAAAAAGGATATTGTGTTACTACAGCAAGCAATGGTGCTGATGCTGTTGATTTGGTAAAAACAAAGGATTTTGATCTGATATTCCTGGATGAAAATATGCCCGGGATGAGTGGTCTGGAAACACTTAATATGATAAAAGAAAACAAACCGGGAATACCGGTGGTGATGATCACAAAGAGTGAAGAAGAAGACATTATGGATGCGGCCATTGGTTCAAAAATAGCCGATTATCTGATAAAACCCGTTAATCCAAAACAGATATTGCTTTCAATTAAAAAGAATATTGATAACAAAGCATTGATCAGATCAAAAACAAGCTCAGACTATCAGGTCGATTTTGGAAATATTGGAATGCTTATTTCTTCTGCAGCATCATTTAATGATTGGGTGGACATTTATAAAAAGTTAATCTATTGGGAGTTGGAACTTGAAAATTCTCAAAATAATAAGATGTACGATGTCTTTAGAATGCAGAAGGCTGAAGCAGATGTAGAATTCAGCAAATTTATCAGGAGAAATTATACTTCATGGTTAAAATCTGATTCAGATACTTCACCTTTGTTATCATCCAAAGTTTTCCAGGCTTTTGTATTCCCGGAAATGAAGCAGCATAAAAAGCTTGTTTTCATACTGATTGATAATTTGCGATTCGACCAATGGAGAATGATTCAACCCTTAATTAATGAATATTATCTTACCGAAGAAGAAATAACTTTTTGCAGTATACTTCCAACATCCACACAGTATGCGAGAAATGCAATTTTTTCAGGTTTGATGCCGGATGAATTGCAGAAAAAGTATCCTCAATACTGGAGAAATGATGACGATGAGGGCAATAAAAACGAGTTTGAAGAAATACTATTACAAAACCAGTTAAAACGTCACGGAAGTAATGTAAAACTTGCTTTTGAGAAAATTTTTAATAACCGAATGGGAGAGAAAATTCTGGAAAACCTTTCAAATATTCTTCAAAATGATTTAATCGTACTGGTTTACAATTTTGTTGATATGTTATCTCATGCAAATACTGATCTGGAAATGATTCGGGAACTTGCAGTAAATGACTCCGCCTACAGATCATTAACTTTATCCTGGTTTGGGCATTCGCACATTATGGAATTATTAAGAGAACTTTCAGAGAAAAATATTCGGGTAGTATTAACAACAGATCATGGAACAATTAGGGTGAACAAAGCAATCAAGGTTATTGGAGACAAGACAACATCCAAAAATCTGAGATACAAATTGGGCAAAAATCTTTCATACAATTCCAAAGAAGTATTTGAAATACAAAATCCGTCTGATGCAAAACTTCCAAAATCAACTGTGAGTTCAAAGTATATTTTTGCATTTAATAATGATTTCTTGGCTTATCCGAACAACTTCAATTATTATGTAAAATATTATACAAACACATATCAGCATGGAGGTATTTCAATGGAAGAAATGATATTGCCTTTCATAAAACTTAAATCAAAAGGATATTAAACAGATTGAGCAGTTGAAGTAACTGTTTTCAAGTGGCAATAATTGATTTAAAAATGAAAAATTACAGTTTCGTTTTTACTCTTGAAGATGTTGATAAGATAGCGAATGAATTTCTTTCCGTAACAGATGGGCTAAAACATTTTGCATTTTTTGGCACAATGGGTGCAGGCAAAACCACCCTGATTACTTCCATTTGTAAAATCCTTGGAAGTGACGATCTTATTAGCAGCCCTTCATTTGCAATTATCAATGAATATTCATCAGAAGCAGGAGAACCTATTTTTCACTTTGATTTCTATAGAATAAACAACCCTGTTGAATTGCTGGATATTGGTTTCAATGAATATTGTTCAGAAAATGCATACTGTTTTATTGAGTGGCCTGAAAAAGGCGAAAGCATAATTCCGGAGGATTTTATAAGGGTGGATATTCAGGTTTTATCGGATAAAAAAAGAATGTTGTCTTTTAAAATATAATCACTTGTTAAGTTTTTTATGTGTGTCAACTAAATAACTGCACTATATTTGGTAAATCGTTCAATTCATTAGTATCTATCTGTTTCAATAATTAAATTTCTACAATTATGGCCGATCAGAATTCAGATACATCCAGTAAACCTTTGATGTATACTGGATTAATGCCACAGGAGGAAATGCTTGAATTAGGTAAAAAGCAGAAAAAACTGGTCATTGGTATACCAAAAGAAGATCATAATTATGAAAAAAGAATATCGCTTACTCCTGAAGCTGTTGAAGTGCTTATTAATAATGGCCATGAGATATTGATTGAATCAGGAGCAGGTGACGGAGCAAATTACAGTGATAAAGATTACAGTGAGCACGGAGGTTTTATTGTTGATACACGCAGGCAGGCTCTGGGGACTGACATTGTTCTTAAAGTTGCTCCGTTTGATGATAAAGATATCGAGCTTCTAACAGGAAATCAGGTGGTTTTTTCGTCCCTTCATGTGAACAAACAAAGTCAGGATTATATTAAGAAATTGATGAATAAAAAGGTAACCTGTGTGGCTTATGAGTATATTCAAAATGAATTTGGCCGTTATCCGGTTCTTCAATCCATGAGTGCTATTGCTGGTAATGCTGCTATTATGATAGCAGCAGAACTTCTTTGTAATACATCAGGGGGGAAAGGGATCATACTTGGAGGAATTTCAGGAATTACTCCTACTGAAGTCGTAATAATAGGGGCTGGCACTGCTGCTGAATTTGCTGCCCGTGCAGCCATTGGAATGGGAGCTTTTGTCAAGGTATTTGACACCTCAGTTCAAAAACTTGAAGAACTTCAACGGAATATTGGCATACGTATGCATACTTCAATTTTTCATCCGCAAGTGCTTATGCGTACGTTAAAATCGGTAGATGTGCTTATTGGTGCTGTTACTTTGCGTGATTCCGGGCCAAGATTTTTTGTTACGGAAGATATGGTTAAGATCATGAAAAAAGGATCGGTTGTGATTGATTTAAGTGTTGACCAGGGAGGGTGTATTGAAACATCTGAATATCGCTCCTTGCAAGAGCCCGTTTACAAAAAACATGGTGTTATCCATTACAGCGTGCCCAATGTTCCTTCAAGGGTTGGCCGCACAGCCTCAATTGCTATCAGCAATATTATTTCACCTGTTATGCTCGATATGGGGAGTATAGGAGGTATTAAACCTTTAATAAAAGGGAAACCGGGACTCAGACAGGGAGTGTATATCTATAATGGCATTCTCACGAATGATTATATAGGCAACAGGTTTGACATTCCATCACAAGATATTGAATTGTTAATGGCTGCCTTTTAAAAAATTGCTCTTCCTTTGTCGCTGCTGTAATGTTTATACTACATTTGCATTTTCAATCAAATCCTGTAATACTATGAATGAGATTTTTTGGGGCATAATGCTGCTTGTTAATTTTTTTTTAGTCATTCTGGCATATAAGTTATTCGGAATCAGAGGACTTTTCATCTGGATACCTATAGCAACAATTGTTGCAAACATACAGGTAGTGCAAACCATTAAATTATTCGGTTTAACAGCAACACTGGGAAATATTGTATATGCAACCTCATTTCTTGTAACGGATATTCTAAGTGAATTGTATGGGAAAAAGGAAGCGAATAAGGCTGTCTGGATGGGATTTTTCAGTGTAATAGCAATGACCGTTCTGATGAATCTGGCCCTATTTTTTAAACCACTTGAAGGCGATGATTTTTCTTTATTAACGTACAAAAGCCTGGATACAATTTTTAGTTTAATGCCTCGTATTGTTCTTGCCAGTTTATTGGCATATCTTATTTCTCAACATCATGATGTCTGGGCGTATCATCTTTGGAAGAATAAATTTCCGGGAATTAAAAAGATCTGGTTAAGAAATAATTTAAGTACCATGATATCTCAATTGCTGGACAGTCTGATCTTTACATTTGTGGCATTCTATGGGACGTTTGAATTAAAAATTCTGGGAGAAATCTTTATTACAACTTATGTGCTTAAATGGATTGTGGCTCTCGCGGATACACCATTTATCTACTGGGCCATTAAGATCAAACCGCTGGTAAATAATGAGAAATAAAAAAGGCGTGCCTGGGAGGCACACCTTTTTTTACTAACCCTAACCACTTAACTTATTTAACCCAAATTCTTTTGGTAATGTTTGTATTGTCGTCAAACGAAATTTTAATCAAATACAAACCAGTGTTCAGCATGCTAATATCTATTTTAAGGTTATTTGACGGTTCCGGCTCATGATATAGTATCTTTTGCCCTACAACATTCAGTATTTCAACATGCGCAATTGTTTTTTCAGATTCAATTGAAATCGTTTCTTCAGTGGCAGGATTTGGGAAAATTATTACCTCCGGATCTTTTACTATATAATCAAATGGAGTATTTCCTTTTAATCCTGCAGTCCATAATCCAAGAAAAAAAGCAACGCTATTTTCTTTAATGATTTCATATAACAATATTCTTCAAAAAACATGCCATTTGTTAATTATCAATACGCACAATATTTATTACACCGTATGAACAAATGAGTGATCAGTTTAAGTTGAAACCATTCTAATATTGGTAACTGCTTCTTTTGAATTCGAGATTATTTTGATAAATATGCCAACGGAAATTCCTTCCGATGAAATAACTGCATTCTGTTTTCTTTTTCAACGTATTCAAATTATTCCTATACACAATACTCCACTTATTATAAACATTAGACCCCCCAATCCTGTTTCAGATTTTTCATTTTTGTAATTAAAATGGATTGAAATGAGAAAAGTATTTACTGGTTTACTGATTGCCGTCGTTATGATCTCCCGGGCACAGGTATGTGAATTGGATACTTTCAACGGTCCGTCTTATTTTGACACCTATCATGAATACTATAACAATCAGGCGAAATGGTTGTGCTATAATGTGCACGATCCAACGGTTTACAAGGATGGGGACTGGTACTATATGTATAATACCGATGTTGGATTGGGATACGATCCGGGTACAGGTGCATTGAAGCGCCGATCGCAGGACCTGGTAAATTGGGATTTTTTAGGACAGGCTTTCGATGGCATACCGGAATCGGCCCGCGAATTCTTTTTGATCTATAATCCGGATTATACCGATAATGGAATATGGGCTCCTTTTTTAATGAAATACAAGGATGAATACCGGTTATATTATTCAGCGCCCGGTGGATTGGAAGGGGAAAACCTGGCTTTCATCGGTTGGGCAATCAGCAGTTCGGCTGACGGCCCCTGGGAGGACAAAGGAAAAATTGCTTCCTCTACGCCCGGTGATACTATTAATGCAATTGATCCTACAGTAATCATTGATAGTACAGCCGGCCGGCACTGGATGGCTTATGGTTCATACCAGAATGGATTGTATGTAGTAGAGCTTGATTCGACTACCGGTGGATTAAAAATCATAGGTGACAGGGGTGTACGTATTGCCGGGCGAAGCGGAGGCAGGCATCGTGCTATCGAAGGGCCGGAATTTAGTTATCGGAATGGCTGGTACTACCTGTTTGTTTCATACGATTGGCTGGAGGACTATTATAATGTAAGGGTCGGACGATCGCAAAATCCAAACGGTCCTTATCTGGATATTAACGGGGTGAATATGGCTGAATATTCAGACAATTGGCCGGTAATTCAGAAACCTTACCGCTTTAGCCATCATGAGGGATGGCAGGGAACCGGACATTGTTCGGTGTATAATGATGAAGGCAATTATTTTATGTTTAACCAGGCCAGGCCCAGTACCGATATTTATAATATGGTGCTTCATACGCGTAAAATATTCTGGATCGACGATTGGCCGGTTTTGTCCCCGGAAAGATATGCCGCCGTTCCGCAATGCTCAATTGTTGCCGATTCACTGGTTGGGCGATGGGAACACATGCACCTGGAATATACAGTTGGCATACTCCATTCCACTTCCACGATCATTGAATTAAAGGGTGACGGAACCATTAACGGAGATGTTTCATCAACCTGGGAATTGCAGGATAGTCTGCTGACCTTACGTTGGAATAACGGTGAAACCATTCAAAAAACCATTGTTACATGGGGTTGGGATTGGGAGAATCCCTGCCCAACGATTCTGTATACAGGTATGGATGATGAAGGACTGAATGTTTGGGGGAAAAAAATTAACCAGGAGGCTGTTGATACCTATACAAAACTGGTTTCAGGAGCTGCATACCAGATCAGGAGTCATTATAGCAATATGCTTATCGAAGTTCCGGATGGAGCCGATGAAGACGGCGTTACCATCAGACAGGGAAAAGAAAATGGAGAAAACTATCAATGTTGGAGAATTGCAGAAACAGACGATGGGTATTGGTACTTCTTTGCCGAACACAGTGATGCGTTTCGGGTAATTGAAGTACCCGATGGAAATCCCGATGCCACCTTTCTGAGACTAGGAACCTTTACCGGGGAAGACAAACAGAAATTTAAGATTCAATATAAAAATGACGGATACTTCAAAGTATTTACCAAAGTTAGCAATGATACCAAATGTTTTGATCTTTATGATTTCTCAATTGAAGAGGGAGGATTTATCAGCCAGTGGGCCGATTTGGACGGGGTTAACCAGGCCTGGAGATTCAAAAGAATTGATTCACTGGGAATAGATAATACGCTTGAAGTGCCACAAAATGTATTGCCTGATATTCGCATTTATCCGAATCCCTTTATTGATGAACTTCATATTGATCTGCAACAGGTCAACAGAATTCACCGCATAGAACTGATCGATGCACAAGGTCGTGTAGTAGCTGGTATAGAAGGAGATAAACTGCATGAAGAAATTATAAGTATTCCTGTTAGAGTCGAAGGCAACTTGTTCCTGCTGAAAATCTATAAACCGAATGGTTATCTTGTGAAGAAAGTGATAAGAATTAAACGGTTATAAAAACCGGCTTCTTCCCGGTTTCATTTCAGCTAATTCCCGCAGATCGCCCGGTTTGAAGTCCTTATTGAGTCTATTGTAGAAGAATTGTTGCGGGGGGAAACACAATTTTTAAAGGTAAAAATTACTTTTTAAAAAATTGCCCTTAAATTTGTAACTGTATTCACAGAGTTAATTAGTAACTTGAATTGATTACAGCTATTTTACAAAACTGAGGGTATGTATTCAGGGAGATCTGTCATAATCATAATACTTCTGCTTCTTTTTACGGCTATTCAGGGAGAAGCGCAATACGATGTTTCGGAACCTTTATACAGAATTACTTACCTTACCTCCGATGATGGACTCTCTCAAAACACGGTGGATTGTATATTGAAGGATAGTCGGGGATTCATGTGGTTTGGCACCTGGAACGGACTCAACCGTTACGACGGGTATTCTTTTAAGGTATATAAGCACGAGGGTAAAGCAAACGATGTATCAAATAATTTTATTTATTCAATTTGTGAGGACAGCACTGGTAATTTATGGATCGGAACACGCAACGGACTTAACCTGCTGGAGTTTAAGACAGATCGGTTTATCAGTTTTTTTAACGATAGCCTTGATCCGGCTAGTATTTCCGGCAACTGGATCAACACAGTGTCCTGCGATCCTGAAGGAACAATCTGGGTCGGCACCAATGGCAACGGATTAAACCGGATTGTGCCAGGAACTGTACGGGATAAGTATATTTTCAAGCATTTTAATGCTCACTCGGTTTCATCCTTCAGACTTCCCGGAAATACGATCAATAGCATCTATTACGACAGCAAAGACCGGTTTTGGGTTGGAACAGGAAACGGTCTGACACTGTATAGCAAGCTTCACGATACATCCTTTGTTTTTACTAATATACCCTATGATGACAATAGCCTGACCTCTGATGAAATTCGATGTGTTTATGAGGATCGCACAGGGACCATTTGGATTGGAACCATCTTTGGACTTAATCGTTGGATGGAGGGAACAAATCGTTTTGTCCGTTATTTTAATAGTATAGACGATCCATATAGTCTCTCCCATTCCAATATTAATCAAATAGCGGAGGATCCTGAAGGGAGATTATACATTGCAACCCTTGGTGGGCTTGATTATTATGATCGTGAAAGAGATGGATTTCACCATTTGCCGGTTTACGAACTGGAGAATTTGAGCCTGAATAATGAGTTTATTAATTCGTTGCTCTGCGATGAATCAGGACTTGTATGGGTTGGCACTGAAAAAGGCGGCATTAACCGGTTTAATATATACCAGAAACAATTTGGTTACTACTCGGCAGAATCAGGGAGAAAGCTAAAATTAAATCATAACACAGTAAATTCTATCCTGGAAGAGGATCATCTGTTATGGGTAGGAACTGCAGGAGGAGGATTAAACCTGATCAACAGGAAAACCGGGAAAGAAAAGTATTTTACTTTCAACCCCAGGGCAGACAATTCCCTGAGTAACGATTTTGTCACTTCTCTTTGCAGGGACAGGAATAATAACCTGTGGGTCGGAACATGGGGAGGCGGATTCTCAAAACTTATCTCCACGAATGGTGATGGAATATTCAGGCATTATCAGAATGATGCGGGTGACGAAAAAAGTCTGATAAACAATTTTGTATCGACAATTTATGAGGACGATGAAGGAAAAATCTGGATTGGGACCGAAGGAGGGCTCGATCTTTTTAATCCAAATGATAATCGTATTACCCATGTTTTAAATCAACCCGTTTCGGGTGATCAACTTTCCGAAGTGGGATGTATTCTGCGTGATCATCATGGCAATCTCTGGATTGGTACCCGCAATGGCCTATATTATATTTCGGATGAACATGTTGCCTTAATCAAAAAGTTCCCAAACAAAATTCCATTTATTTGTTTCAGAAGTGATCCGAATAATGCTGCCTCCCTGAATGAAAACTATGTTATTTCCCTGTATGAGGATAATAACAAAAACCTTTGGATCGGAACTTACGGAAATGGATTGAATAGGCTGGACTGGGATGGGATCAACCCAGGCGATATAAAATTTACACACTATACTCAAAAAGAGGGATTATGCAACAACGTAGTCTATGGCATACTGGAAGATAATCATTATAATCTGTGGTTAAGTACTGATTATGGATTGTCTCGATTTCATATAGAAAGCGAAGAATTTAGCAATTATTATGTAGCCGACGGACTGCAGAGCAATCAGTTTTACTGGAGTGCTGCAGCCCATGGAGCAAACGAAATCCTTTATTTCGGAGGGATGAAAGGCATCAACTATTTCAATCCGGAAAACATCGTAAACAACCAGAATCCACCAACTCCCATATTGATTGATTTCAAGATATTGAATAATGTGGTTGAGCCTGGAAAACCTTTCGGAAAACGGATCATTCTGGATAAATTGATCTCAGAAACGGAAGAGATCCATTTAAACTACCGGGAGAATACATTTTCTCTTGAATTTTCAGGCTTAAGTTATCATTTGCCCGAAAAGAACAGGTATGCCTATAAACTTGAGGGAGTTGATGAGGATTGGGTAAAAGTGAGTTCTTCGCGGCGATTTGCCAATTACACCAAGTTGCCCGGGGGAGAGTATATTTTCCGTTTAAAGGCTGCCAATAATGATGGACTTTGGAATGAGAATGCAGCTACCTTAAAGATTATTATTAAACCACCTTTCTGGAAAACCGGATGGTTCCGGATTTTAATCGTTGCTGTTATGATGCTGTTGATCGGCATATATCTCAGATTGCATACCCGTTCCCTGAAGTTGCAAAAACGAAAACTTGAGGAACTGGTAAGGGAACGCACGGCGCAAATTGAGGATCAGAAGGTGAGGTTAGAACAACAAAATACTGAGATCATGGAACAGCGTGACCGGCTGATTCAACTAAATAAAAAGGTGAAAGCGGTAAATCAGTTGAAACTTAAATTTTTTACCAATATATCCCACGAATTCAAGACCCCGCTGACTTTAATGCTGGGACCCCTGGAAAAATTACGGGGAAGATGGAAATCTGAGAACGACAGCATGAAACAGATTAATTTGATTACCCGGAACGCTGAACGCTTATTGCACCTGATCAATCAGCTCATGGATTTTCGTAAAATAGAAAAAGGGAAGATGAGTTTGCATGTACAGGAGGGTAACCTGGGAACTTTTATTAAAGGTATCCTGGAAGCTTTTAACGATTTGGTTATACAGAAAAATATTGATCTGGTTTTTGATTGTTCCATCAGTGATAAATTGGTTTGGTTCGATCATGAAAAGCTTGAAAATGTATTGTTTAATTTGCTTTCGAATGCATTCAAGTACACTCCTGAAAAAGGGACAATAAATGTCCGGGTGAAATTTATCAATCCTGTCAGGTCAGATGTTTCGCAAGGGGCGGATAAGAAAAAGGATGCCAATACGCACGTACACATTGAAATAGCTGATACCGGAGTGGGTATTAGTAAAGACAAATTGCCTAATATTTTTAAACGTTTCTACCAGGCAGAGCAAATAAACGACAGTACCATGGGAAGTGGTATTGGTCTCTCGTTAACCCGCGATTTGATCAAGGTGCATCGTGGTTCTATTGCTGTGGATAGTAAGCCCGGTGAGGGCACTACTTTTACAATACAAATGCCATGTTCCAGGGAGGCTTTTTCCGAGGAAGAAGTGACCCAGACCAACCTCGGTCAGTCAAATCTGAAAAGTCATGTGAATATGCTAAAACATATTCTTGAAAATCAGCTGAGTATAAATGAGGACTTACCCGTACTGAAGTTGGAACAATACGTAGGAAAACCGCTCCTGCTGGTGGTTGAAGATAACAGGGAATTACGAGAGTTTGTTGCTAGCAGGCTGAATCAACAATTTAACATTTTGATAGCTGAAAATGGAGAAATCGCCTTTGAACTGGCAGAAAAGCACAATCCCGATCTTGTAATATCGGATATCATGATGCCTGTGATGAATGGTTTGCAACTTTGCAGTATGCTCAAGGAAAAGATCGAGACCAGCCATATTCCGGTGATACTATTAACGGCAAAGGGTACTGTCGAGAATCAGATAGAAGGCTATAAGACCGGGGCCGATGAATATATTCCAAAGCCTTTCAATATGGAGCTGCTGGAAACCAGGGTGCAAAACCTGATTGATTCAAGAAAACGTCTCCGCAAAGCTTTTGCAAATCCTGACCAGGTAAGTTTGGAAGAAATCACAAAAAATCCCACCGACCAGAAATTTTTGCGCAAAGCGCTTCAACATATCGAAAAAAACCTGGATAATACGGAATTCAATGTAAACGATTTTGCTTCGGTAATGTGTATAAGCCGCAGTCTTTTGCATAAAAAGCTTACTGCCCTGACCGATCAGTCAGCAACCGACTTCATCAATACCATTCGTCTGAAAAAGGCGAGAGAACTCATATTATCCGGGTCCTATAATATTTCGGAAGTAGCCTATACCGTGGGCTATAACGATCCAAAATACTTTAGCCGCCTCTTTAAAAAACATTTCAATGTATCTCCTTCCGAATACATTAAGGAACTTCGGACCAAAGTCGGGTAGCAGGAATAAGGTATAGTTGTCTTTATATTCATGGTGCTGTTTTCTTTCAACACACCTATAATCAAACCTGTAAACAATAGTCCACTTATCTGAAACATATCTCCACCTGTTTTGGTGAGTCCTAACGTATTTTTGGTCTGGCATCTGATAATGCAGATGAATCTTAACCTATACTAATCTAATTCACTAACCTAATTTTTACAACATGAAAGGAGTCGTAATAAAATTGTGCGCTTTACTTTTTATCCTGACCTTAATAAGTCCGGAATTACTACACGCACAAAATACAGTTACCGGTAAGGTAACTGATTCTTCAAATGGCGAACCCTTAACGGGAGTCAATATTGTAATTAAAGGAACTACTCAAGGAACTGTTACCAATTTGGAAGGAGAATTTATCCTTGAGGTTGATGACCCAAATGCCGAATTGGTCTTTTCCTATGTAGGTTACCTTACCGAGACCTATTTGCTCAAAGGAACTACTAATGTTGAACTGGCTATGGTCCAGGACCTGCTTTCACTCGAGGAGCTGGTAGTGATTGGCTATGGTACCGCCAGGAAAAGCGATCTTACGGGTTCTGTAGCAGTGATCAACACCGAAAACTTTGAAAAGATCCAGGCGAGTGATGTTTCCAAATTGATCCAGGGACAGGCAGCCGGTGTATCAGTGACCGGTAGCGGGGAACCGGGAGCTGTTGCAAAGGTGAAAATTCGGGGAATCGGATCTTTTGGCAATACCGAACCTTTATACGTAGTTGACGGGGTACCCCTGGCCAATGCAACTACTGTTACTTTCGGCCATTTTGCAGGACAGTTTCCCCTGGGAGTGCCCTCAGGAGGTATCTCGGATTTAAATCCGGCTGATATTGAATCCGTACAAATTTTAAAGGATGCATCTGCTGCTGCAATATATGGATCCCGGGGAGCTAACGGGGTAGTTATTATTACCACCAAACGCGGGAAAGAAGGTAAAATGAAGGTTACTTACGATGGCAACTTTGGCATTCAAAACATCACTCATCGGATGGATGTATGCAATCGTGAGCAGTTCCAGGAAATGAACAATGTAGCGCGGGCAAACGACAGACAGTTCCCTGCTCCGGCCAATGATCCTGATGATCCTCTGTTCATCGATGATGTCGATACCGACTGGCAGGAGGAAGTATTTACCACAGGGCATATAACAGATCATAACCTATCGTTCCAGGGGGGAAACGAAAATTCAAGCTATTATGCCAGCCTGAACTATTTTGACCAGACCGGAACGATGGTTGGACCTGGTCCGCGCTATACAAGATATTCTGCAACTTTAAACCTGGACCAGGAAAAAGGACGATTTAAATTCGGGCAATCATTCTTCTATAGTTATTCCGATCAGATTCGTCTCACAAACTCGCAATGGGCGAACCCTATATATGAAACTATATCTGCCTTGCCAACGGTATCGGTTTACGATGACAACAATATCGGAGGCTATGGGGGAGGCATCGATGAGATACACGACCAGATTGCCGGTAATCAGGTTGCCTTTAACAATCTGAAGAATAATTTACTGAAACGTTATCGGTTCAAAGGAGTAATCTATGGTGACGTGGAAATTATCTCAGGATTAAACTATAAGATCAGTTTAAGCTACGACCGTTCCGACTGGCTCAACCACGAGTTTTACCCGGTTTTCGAAATTGGTTCCCGGCATGTAAATGCCATTGCCTTCCTGAATGAGTGGAGGGGAGAAAATCCGTACATGTTGATGGAACAAACGCTAACGTATAATAAGAATTTCGCAGGGAATGATATTACTGCTATGATAGGACATTCAGCACAATACGATTATTTACAGCAGAATTATGCTCATTCCGAAGGATATACCGAGCCTTACCTTGAAACCATTAACGCCGGACCCGATAACCAAGATGCATTGGGCAACCTGTTCGAACACCGTATGCTTTCCTATTTCGGGCGACTGGTTTATTCTTACAAAGATCGTTACCTTGCTACCATTAATTTGCGTCGTGACTATTCTTCTCGTTTTGGGCCGAACAACAAATATGGTAATTTCCCTTCCTTCTCAGCGGCATGGAAAATACATAATGAAAACTTCTTTAATGTTGATTTCATCAGCATGCTGAAGATCCGCGGAGGGTGGGGTAAAATCGGTTCCGATGCGATTCCCGATTACCTGTATGAAGCATTTATCAATAATGCTGTTACTTACGTGTTTAACGGGGAACTGCCCCAAGCTGGTATTCAGACCAATATTGTCGATCCTTCCATTAAATGGGAAGAAAGGATCACCAGCAATGGAGGTATCGACATGACCTTTTTAGCTAATAAGATTGAATTTACGGTGGAATACTATCATAACGAAGCCAATGATATTCTTTATGCGGTTCCTGTGCCATGGACAACTGGTACAGTTCTCAACCCGACTGTGAACTCGGCTTCCATGACAAACGAGGGATTTGAATTTGTAGTTGGTTACCGGAAATATGAAGGAGAATTTCACTGGAATATAAGTGCAAATCTTACGACCCTGAAGAATGAGGTTACCAAACTTGGGAAAGACGATGAACCTGTACTCAGATACATGAGCAGAACAGCTGTTGGCCATTCAATGGGTGAACTGTACGGATGGGATATGATCGGGATCTTCCAGACGGAGGAAGAGATAGATGCACATGCTACCCAACAAAATGCACAACCGGGGGATGTTAAGTTTCGTGATGTAAATGAAGACGGTATTATTAACGACGATGACCGTATTTATATGGGAAATGCTTTCCCCACCCTGACAGGAGGGCTGAACTTCAGTTGCGACTACAAGGGGTTCGATTTTTCTTTATTTCTGTATGGAGTTTATGGAAACAAGATCTATAACGGACCAACCAATATACTCAACGAAATGAAGTATGGAAATTATTCCATTGAATCCTATGAGAACTATTGGCGGGGAGAAGGAACTACGAATGAATATCCGCGTCCTACGGTATTGGACCGGAACCAGAACAATCGTATGTCACAACGGAAAATAGAGGATGGTGCCTACCTGCGCATTCAAAGTGTGCAACTGGGGTACACCTTTCCTAAGAATATTATCGATAAAATTCCGGGTGTAGAAACTTTACGGGTTTATATAGGGGCACAAAACCTGTACACATTTACAAAGTATACGGGTTTCGATCCTGATATTAATAACGACGGACTATTTCTTCGTGGTGAGGATTGGGGTTCTTATCCTGCACCCAGAACCTTAAATGCCGGAGTAAAAATTGTCTTATAAACAACTATTAAAACAGACTATTATGAAAATTACAAATAAGCTGCTTATACTGTTGGGATTTATGGTAATAGGGAATTCCTGTACCGAGAAATTTGTTGAATTGACCAATCCCAATGCGCATACCGCAGAATCGTTTTTTACAAGCGAAGACAATGCTATAAAGGGAATTAATTCAGTATATATGACCCTTTTTTACGATGGTCTTTATATGCGTCTCTATCCCTGGATAATGGATGTTCGTGCCGATGATATGCGCAACACTTCGCCCTGGTGGACTACCGACCTTTCCAACTATGTAACTTCTCCTGAAAATCCGTGTTACTTTATTCCCTGGGCGACTCAATACAAAGGGGTATTTTGGGCTAACCAGATATTGGAATATGTGCCTGGTATTGACATGGATGCCGCATTGAAGGCAAGGATCATTGGAGAAGCAAAATTTCTGAGAGGATTGTTTTATTATCACCTGGTAATTTTATATCGGAATGTACCTTTGATAACCAGCCTTCCTGCAAATTCGGATGAATTTTTTCCTTCGCAGGCTGCTCCTGAAGAGACCTGGGCTCAGGTAATTTCCGACTTTGCCGATGCTATGGAAGCATTACCGGTCAAGGAAAACTATGCTGCTGAGGATTTAGGAAGAGCCACCAAAGGTGCTGCAGCCGGCTACCTGGCAAAATCATTAATGATCACTCAACACTGGAATGAGGCAGAGCCTGTTCTTAAGGGGATTGTTGATGGGGATTACGGTTCATACAGCCTTGTTGAGAATTATCGGGACAATTTCACGGAAGCAAACGAGAACAACAGTGAATCGCTGTTTGAGGTACAATTTACGCGTTCGAATGCTCAGGGTGACCCCTTGGGAGGTACCTACCTCGGCTGGGACGGAGATCCTCAGCTCGATTGGAGCAAAACCTCGGGCAAGGCCAGGACATATGCCCCGCTGGGTTATGGCTGGGGGGATATTACACCCACCGATTGGATCTATAATGAGTTTATGGAGGAAACAACCGTAAACGACAGTATTGACCCGCGGGCCAAAGCAAGTATGTTTTTCGATTATCCGGGATGCCTGGTTTATGGAACGCCTTTTAATGAATTAGCACTTCCAAATTTTGTACATGTACGCAAATACCTGAATGATGAGACCGAAGTTGACGAAACAGAATGGCGATCAGGAATAAACGAAAGGATCTTGCGCTATGCTGACATTCTTTTGCTTTATGCTGAATGTCTGAATGAATTGAACAGGACCGATGAAGCCTATCCTTATATACAGGAAGTGCGTGACAGAGCTGAATTACGTGATCTGGCTGTTGTCCGGCCCGGCATGACACAGGAAGAGATGCGTAATCAACTCGACCATGAAAGGGCAGTGGAATTGTGTTTCGAAGCCCACCGCTATGTTGATCTTGTACGCTGGGGGTATTTTGACGATCCGGCAAAAGTGCAGATGTTGATCGAACGGGATGAAGAATATGAGGACTGGACACCAGGACGTGAATACCTGGCTATTCCTCCAACTGAATTGGATGTAAATCCAAACTTAAATCAGAACCCGGGTTGGGAATAATGAATAAATGATACTTGAACCAGGGTCATGAATAGTATGAACATGACCCTGGTTTTGAAAAACTTTAACAGCAGAATGAAACAGTTGATCTGTATGCTGATTGCTATAGGTATATTTCTTATATATGCATGTGAAGGAGACGGACCGGAAGAAGAAATTATTCCGGAAACCTACGATCCGGGTTACGATGATGATTATACCTCGATAGCAGGTATTGAAAATTCCGGACTTTGGGGGCCCTATAATTTGCACGATCCTTCTATTATGAAGTTTGAAAATGAATATCACATCTTTTCAACCGATGTGATGTATGGTGGGACTGCCCGTGCAGGGATCATGCGACGAAAATCCAGCGATCTGGTCCAGTGGTTTTTTAAGGGATGGGTATTTGATGAAATACCTGATGCAGCTTTGGCGCATATCACCAGCCAGGGTGAGACAGCCGAAAATATTTGGGCACCCTATGCTTTTATGGTCGGGGATCAGATCCGGCTGTACTATTCGGTTTCGGTATTCGGGAAAAATATTTCAGCCATAGGCCTTGCTACCGGCGATTCACCTTATGGCCCCTGGGAGGACCAGGGAATTGTGATTTCAACTACACAAAGCAGTACTGTAAATGCCATCGATCCTGCTGTAATTGTTGATGAAAGCAACGGAAAACAATGGATGACCTACGGATCATACTGGTCGGGGATTTATATCGTGGAGTTGGATCCTGCAACCGGAAAGAGGTTGGATCCAGGCGACATGGGGCACAGGATTGCTGCCCGTGAATATTCGGGAGCTTCGATCGAAGGACCCGAGATCCTTTACCATCCCGGCCTGCATAAGTACTATTTATTTGTTTCCTATGGCTGGCTGGAAGATTCGTACAATGTTCGTGTGGGGCGCAGCGATAATCCGGAGGGACCCTATTACGATTATTTCGGTAACGATATGGCCGCTTTGGGTGAGAATTACCCGATAATAACAGCACAGTATAGGTTCAACAATCACCCCGGCTGGCAGGGTTTTGGTCATTGCGGGATCATTCGGGATGCTGATAACTATTATTATGTAAGCCAGGCAAGGTTATCATCCAACATCTACCTGATGGACCTGCATGTTCGCCGTATGCTCTGGACAGAGGATGGATGGCCGGTAATAACCCCTGAGCGTTATGTGAATGTTCCACAATCAGGAAAAACTTCCAGCGATCTGGAAGGAAACTGGGAATATATCTATTTCGAAAAAACCGAATCACGGAATTTTTCAACCTCCATCGAGCTAATGGAAGACGGATCGATTTCCGGTCTGGATAATTCTACCTGGAGTTTTGCTGACGATATTCTTAGCTTAAGTATTGTTGACGGAACTACTATGTTCGATGCCTATGTCTCCGATGAATGGGACTGGGAAAATGATACCCTCACCATTTGCTTCAGCGGTCTTTCAGATGAGGGGCGAACCGCCTGGGGAAAGAAAATGAATGCAAAAGTGAATTAATGAATATGCATAAAAATTATGGACATACAACAAGCTCTCAATACAACCCGGAAATTATTATCAGGGTTGGTCATAATGCTTATACAAACGAATGATTACAAATTAAAATAACCTAATAATAATTCACTAAAACGTATGATTATGAAACGAAATTTACTATTAACAATTACTTTGCTTGCCTTTCTTACGGGAAGTGTTATAGCACAGGTAGCGCATTTTCCTTTCGATGAAGATGCTATGGATGTTTTGTCAGAAATAAACTCGACAGCAGAAGCAACAGGAGTGAGTTTTGTAGCCGATAATGCACGGGGTGATGTTATGGAACTCGACGGTACAAATGGCTTCATTACGTATCCCGGGAATGATGTGTATAACTACGATGCAATTACCTATAACCTTTGGTTCCGTTGGACAACTTCGGTAGCTAACCAGTGGTGGGTACGTATTTTTGATTTTGGAATTCCTTTCGATCTGGATCCTCATCCCGGGAACCACGACGTGGTATTTCTGACAACCTATCAGGACGGACTGCTCAAGTGGCATATTCATTCGGTTGACTGGACCGATGGGATGGATACCATACTTATTTCAAAGGAACCAATTGTATTGGATGAATGGTACATGCTTACCTGTACACACGATGCTGATTCGGCCAGGTTATACCTGAATGGTGAGATTCAGGATTCCAGAAGCGTTAATGGTGTTAAACCAAGTGATCTTGAATTCACCAACATGTATCTTGGCAGGAGCAATTGGGCTGATCCACTTTTCCAGGGTAAATTTGATGAATTTACGATCTATGATGAAGTATTGTCCCAGGAAGCTATCACCGATCTGTATGTATTTCCTGAGCTTCCTTCTTCAACAAACAGTTTGATCATTGAAGGAATTGATATCTATGCGTACGGAAGCAACCTGGTAGTCAGGCTCGATAATGCATTACCAAATGCCGCACTTTCTGTATATAACCTGATGGGGGTTGAGGTAATGCATGAAACCGACATAGGAACTAATCTTGAGATCAGCAGTCTTAACACCGGAATTTACATTGTTCGGGTAGTGAATGGTGCGAAAGCAACAACTGCAAAAGTATTTATCCGATAATTACCGGATCTTGTCTATTGAGTTTAAATGGTTGGTTAGTTATACTAAGGTTTAGTGATTGCAAGACAGGGAGCAGGGAGGATGATCCCTCCCTGCTTACTAAAACTAAAACATAAGTGCCTGAATGGATAAGTGTATGAGATTTGAAATAAAAAAAAATGCGCAGGTGTTTTTCCTGGTTCCGTTCCTGGTATTTGCCCTGATTGATGCAAATGCCCAATCGATGTATGTGCACGATCCGGTTATTATCAGAGAAGGAGAGAAGTACCATTTATACTGTACGTTTCAGGGTATAGCCAGCTTTGAATCCAGTGATCTTTCTCAGTGGAAGTATACGGGCCCGGTCTTTAAGAAAATACCCCAATGGACTTATGAGGCGGTTCCTGATTTTAAAGGACATATCTGGGCTCCGGATATTGTCTATCATAATGGCTTATACTACATCTACTATTCAATTTCCTCTTTTGAAAAAAACACATCCTGTATTGGGGTTGCAACAAATATTACTCTTGATACGGCAGATGCCGATTATCACTGGGAGGATCATGGTATTGTTGTTCAATCGGTACCAGGCAGGGATCTGTGGAATGCCATTGATCCCAACATTGCTTTTGATAAGAATGGAAATGTCTGGATGAGTTTTGGTTCATTCTGGCAGGGACTTAAATTGGTCAAACTTGACTCTACCCTCCTGCGAATTGAAAACCCTGAACAGTGGTATACGATTGCAAAACGAAACCGCAGTTACGATATTCCGGATCATAAACCAGGTGATGGTGCCATTGAAGCTCCATTCATTTTTAAAAAACATGGGTATTACTACCTCTTTGTTTCTTTCGATTTTTGTTGCAGGGGAGTGGAAAGTAATTACAAGATCATGGTGGGGCGATCCGAAGAAATTACCGGCCCCTATCTCGATAAAGAAGGAAAAGACATGTTTGTCGGTGGAGGATCGCTGGTATTGACAGGCGATGAAAAATTTTCCGGAGTAGGTCATAATTCAGCCTATACTTTTGATGGAACCGACTACCTCATTTGTCATGCCTATGATGTCGAAGATGATGGCAGGCCGGTATTACTCATTATGAAAATGGAATGGGATGAGGATCTGTGGCCGCTTGTTAAAAAAGAATCTAAACTGAATTGTAGCATTATAAAATAAAATATGAACCAATTACCTGAGAAACTATGTTGAAAAGAAATCAAATATGCCAAAACACCTGGGTAATTACCCTGCTTATATTAACATCTTTTCCTTTAATGGCGCAGGATGCCAGGATCAAAATAGATATCGACCGAACTATTGGGGAGGTCAATGAATTGATTTACGGAAACTTTGTAGAACATCTTGGGCGTTGTGTATATGGAGGAATATATGATAAAGGCTCACCACTTTCAAATGAAAAAGGATTCCGGACCGATGTACTGGAAGCAGTTAAAGGACTTAATGTGTCCATTATACGGTATCCGGGAGGGAACTTTGTATCCAATTATCACTGGCTCGATGGTGTGGGTCCTGAGCGAATTCCCCGTATGGAACTGGCCTGGGCGCGGCTGGAAACCAACGAATTCGGGACCAATGAATTTATTGAGTATGCAAAAGCTATAAATACCGAACCCTATTTTGCAGTAAACCTGGGAACAGGTACCATCGAGGAAGCCCGGAGATGGGTGGAATACTGCAATGTGAACGAAGGGCCGTATTATGCGGAATTACGCAAACAACACGGTTACCCCGAACCTTATAATATTAAATACTGGAGCCTGGGTAACGAGATGGACGGTTTTTGGCAAATGGGTCATCTCAATGCCGAAGATTACAGTAAAAAAGCGCGTGAAACCGCTAAACTGATGAAGTTAACATCGCCAGACATTAAACTGATCGCTGCCGGATCATCCAACTACCGTCCCAATGCAGATCCCAATGAATGGAATGCAACCATTCTTCATGAATTACGTGATGTGGTGGATTATATTGCATTACATATGTATGTTGGTAATCCGGATGATAATTATTATAATTTTCTCTCAACACCTCTTGTGCTTGAGCAGCGAACGCAAATAGTTAAAGGGATGATCCTGCGCGAAATGGATATTGCAGACCGTGGCGACAGTGATCCGATTTACATTGCATGGGATGAATACAACGTGTGGTATCGGGCTCGTACAGATAATACTATGCAGGGTACAAGGGCACTGGAAGAACATTATAACCTGGAAGATGCCCTTGTGATCGCCGGGTTCCTGAATGTCTTTGTGCGGAATGCCGATATTGTGAAAATGGCCAATATGGCCCAGCTGGTGAACGTGATCGGTCCTATTTTTACCAGCGAAGAGGGGATGTTTAAACAGACCATTTATTATCCGCTGGCACTTTTTGCTAATAAAGTTTCCGGTACTTCACTCGATGTTTTTGTGGATTGTGATACGTACGATACGGAAGAATTTTTTATTGGTCTTGGAGAAAGTACAACAAGACAGACCAATGTTCCCTACCTCGATGTTTCAGCAACCTATGAAGACGATGAGGTTACCATCTGTGTAATCAATCGTCATAAAGACCAGGCGATTCACACCGATATCATTTCGCAGACCGGAAGCTTTGCAGGTGAATTTGAGGCATATGAGGTTAATGGGCCTGATATTAAATCAGTGAACGATTTTGATAAAACCACCGTTAAAACCATAACGAAACACGGAGTCAAGGTTAAGGGAGAGAGCTTTGATTATACTTTCCCTCATCATTCTTTTACACTCTTAAAGGGGAAAATAAAACGTAATTGAGGTTTAAGTCGGATTAATTCAGGGAATTTTAAACCGGGTTTGTCTAATCGTATGAACCCGGTTTTTTTACGGAATGAATCCTTCCGGCTTGCCTGCATATCATGAAGGCAGGGCAGCAATGAATAAAACGGAAGAATATTCCTGAAATAAGGAGAACTGCTTTTATATTAAGAAATACTTTAATAAATTTAATATATGAGCCAACTGAATATTACACAATGAAAAAATTACCACCCGTCTTATTATTATCCCTATTCCTTTTTTTTAATACGGATAGTATTTGCCAGAACTATACGGATATTGTGAATGCGAGGTATTACTACATTCCACCGGTAGCGTTGAAGGATAGCAGCAAACACAATAATATACGCGAATTAAGGTTTGAGACTACTCTTCCAATTGAACTGAACAATGGCAATATCATTGGTTTTAAACCAAGATATAGCAGCTATACGTTAAATACAAATATAAATGAACTAAAGGATTTACGATTGCATACGGTAAAGCTTCCGTTTTTTATTTACTGGAAATTTGCGAATTCGCGATGGTCAATTTATGCTGATATATCACCAAAACTGAATTCTGATTTCAGAAATTTATCCGGGCGTCATTTTCAGATAGGAGGCATGGTTATTACGTATTTTGAAAAAAAGGAGAATTTTGCATGGCAATTGGGTATTGTCTATAACCAGGATACCTACGGTCCGTTTTTTATGCCTTTATTAGGGCTTTATGTGATGAATGAGAAGAATTATTTTGAAGCTCTTTTGCCGGCTTACGTGATCTATGAACGAAAATTGAGTCCAAAATTTTATGCCGGCTTAGAACTGGAATTGCGCGGAGAAACATTTCGGCTGGGAGATTCACAATACCAAAACTCTTTCATTAGTCAGTTAGGAGAAAACAAATTGACCTTTCTCACAGAACCCAAATTATTTGTCGATTATTATCTGACAAAGCATTTGACAGTATTTGTAAAACCAGGGCTGCGGCTCTTTCAAAAATTCGAACATTATACTGAAGATGACAAGAGAGTTGATGACTCGGAATATATTCAGGGTACTCTGAAAAATAGTTTTTATTTGGAAATTGGTATGGCTTTTCGGTTTAGGTATGATGAGGAATGAGAAGATGAGAAGGTGAGAAGACGGGAAGATGAGATTTATAATTATCGGTTTTTATTCAATGTCAAATGTCCAATAACGAATATCCAATGTTGAAGTATAGTCACAGATTTCATTGGAAATTGGATATTGGGTGTTGGTGATTGGATATTGAGTTTTGAGTTGTTTAACTGTGTAACTGTTGAATCGTGTAATCGTTTCTTGTTAAGAAGTATAGTGGTTTAGTTGTTGAGGAATTGATAGAGTGGAACTTGAAACTTGAGACTAGCGACTTGAAACTTGCGACTGACTTTACAGCATTCCCAGTTCAAGCAAAGCTTCTTCCGACATCATGGTCTGATCCCAAGGAGGGTCAAATACCAGGTTGACATTGCATTCATTTATTTCATCAAGAAATTCAATTCTGTTTTTTACTTCTGCAAGGATCTGATCTGCTATCGGGCAATTTGGTGCAGTAAGAGTCATCACGATTTCAACAGTATTATTTTCTTTGATGTTGATCTCATAAACTAATCCCAGGTCATAAATATTAACAGGGATTTCAGGGTCATAAATAGTCTTCAGTACTTTGACAATACCAGTTTCTAACTGCAATAAAGTGTTATGATTCTTTTTTCCTGCCATTGGTCATTCATTCATTTTTTCCTTAGCATGGTAAGCCATTGCGTAAAGTTTCATCTGTTTGATCATCGATAACAAACCGTTTGCACGGGTTGGTGAAAGGTTTTGCTGCAATCCGATCTTGTCAATAAATTCCAGATCAGTTTTCATAATTTCTTCAGGAGTCCTGTTTGAGAGTACTCTGATAAGTAAAGCAATAATTCCCTTTGTAATAATGGCGTCACTATCTGCTGTGAAAATTATTTTGCCATCGGAATATTCTGCATTCAACCATACTTTCGACTGACATCCTCTGATCAGATAATCGTTATTTTTCAATTTTCCATCTATTGGAGGCAGGTCATTTGAAATTTCGATCAGATGGTTGTACCTGTCCATCCAGTCATCAAAGGCATTAAATTCTTCAACAATTTCGTTTTGTACTTCTTGAATTGATAAAACCATTTCTTTTAAAACAACAGGATAAATAATAATGTTCGAAGATCAGGCAAACATAGTTTTCACCTGTTCGATTGCTTTGCAAAGGTAGTCAATCTCTTCTTTAGTATTGTATAGTGAAATGGAAGCCCGGAGAGTACCATCAATATGAAAATGCTGCATAACAGGTTGTGCACAATGGCTGCCAATTCTAACTGCGACTCCCATTTTATCAAAGATCATTCCTGAATCAAGCATGTGAACTCCGTTGATCAGGAATGAAAGGATTGAAGCTTTGTGAGGGGAACGGCCGTATATTGTCACGCCACCTAAATCATCTATTGTTTTTGTGGCATATTCCAAAAGTTCAGCTTCGTAAGCTGCAATTTTTTTCAATCCAATTCCGGAAATATATTCCAAAGCAGCAGCCATTCCAATGGCTCCGATATAATTGGTAGTACCTGCTTCAAATTTAAATGGCAGTTCGTTGTATGTTGTTTTCTCAAATGTTACAATGTCAACCATATCTCCACCTCCCTGGTATGGAGGCAATTTATCGAGCCATTTTTCTTTTCCGTAAAATACGCCAATGCCTGTAGGTCCATAAATTTTATGTCCTGAGAATACAAGAAAATCGCAATCCAGTTGGCGAACATCAATTTTAATATGTTGAACTGACTGGGCAGCATCAATCATGACAGGTACATTCATGTCATGTGCAATCTGAATCATTTCTTTTATTGGATTAATGCTTCCCAGGGTATTGGAAATATAGATTAATGATACAATTTTTGTTTTGTCAGTAAATAATTTTTTGTAATGCTCGATATCAAGAATTCCGTCATCATGAAATGGTATGACTTTCAATTTTGCATTTTTTCTTTCACAGAGCATTTGCCAGGGAACAATATTTGCGTGATGCTCCATTTCAGTAATAAGAATTTCGTCATCTTTCTGTATGAATTGTTCACCAAAGGAAAAAGCAAGAAGGTTGATAGATCCTGTTGAACCGCTGGTAAAAATAATTTCTTCTTTTTTAGAGGCATTGATGAACTTGCAGACTGTTTCACGGGCATTTTCATAAGCATTTGTTGTCTGATCGCTCAGAAAATGAACACCGCGGTGTATATTGCTGTTTAACTTAGAATGATATCGGTTTACAACTTCAATGACCTGAATTGGTTTCTGGGTAGTCGCGGCATTATCGAGATAAATAAGAGGCTTATTGTACACTTTTTGTTCCAGGACGGGAAAATCTGCTCGTATCTTTTTTACATCATACTCATTCATAATGCTCAAATTTATTCCAGCAAAATTAATTTGCATGGTGTGAGAATAAAATGATATTTGTAGTATTTGTTTTTTTAAGGATTTTTAAAGGATTAAAGCAAATGTAACAATGAATTTAATTGAGCTGTACATTGCAGTTTTCACACCTTGAAAGTTCTCCTTTGAGTCTTTTATTCACCATATCATTCATCCGGTCTTTCAGAGGATCCAGATTGATTTTGTCTATTACTTCATTGGCAAATGCAAACATCAGAAGGTGCCTGGCCTGTTCATTGCTGATGCCTCTTGAACGCAGATAAAACAAAGCACTTTCATCGATTTGCCCAACAGTGGCTCCATGACTGCATTTTACATCATCATTATAAATTTCCAATTGCGGTTTGGTGTTCATTTTGGCTTTTTTTGACAGCAATATGTTATTGTTACGCTGATATGCCATGGTTTTTACTGCATATTTGTCAACAAGAATTTTACCGTTAAATGCACCTGTTGCTTCACCGTCAAGGATTCCTTTAAATAGTTGATCGCTTTTACAATGAGGTTTCAGATGATGTATATGAACATAGTTTGCCACATGCTGCTTGTCTTCACAGAAGAATAAACCATGGGTGTAATTCTCGGCACCTTCTCCGGCAAGTTTTGCAAAATAATTGTTGCGTATCAGACCTCCATGTAAGGAAATTGTGTTTGATGATAATTTGCTGTTTGATTCCTGCCGGATAAAAGTATTTGATATCTGCGATGATATGCTGTTCTCATTTTGCATTCTCACATAATCAAACTTTGAATGTTTACCGATATAGATTTCGGTTAAAGAATTTGTTATAAAACTGGCTTTGCACAAAGTATGATCACAAACTAAAACTGAGGCTGCAGAGCCCTCTTCAACTACAAACAGGTTTCTTCTGGTAATACGCAGATTTTTGAAGGAAAATCCCAAATTGATTATTTGAATAGGTTTATCAAGATGAGTATTTTTTGGAATATAGATGAAAACTCCATCCTGGGCAAATAATGTGTTTAATGCTGCCAGACTGTCAAAAGAAGTATCGGCATATTGAGCATAATGTTTGTTGATTATTTCGGGATATTTTAATGAGGCGTCAGCCAGACTACCTATAATCACTCCTTCGGGCAGATCTGTCGTATTATTTTTCCTGTAAAAAAAGCCATTCAGTACAAGCACAATGTGTGTGTTCAGTTCGGGAATATCACATCGGAACAATTCTTCAAGGTTGACAGAAAAACTTGCCGGGGCTATTTCATAAGAATAATCTCCCTTTAAATAAGCCATTAAATCAGTATAGCGATAATCTTCATTTTTCCTGGAAGGGATTCCCAGCTTCTGAAAATCACCAAATGCCTGTGTTCTGTGTTTGTTTATCAAATGACTGGTGCTTTTGGCTATCTTTTTAGCATTCCTGGTATATATCTCAGTCAATTCTTTCTGCAATTCAAATGTTGTCATAGGTTTATAATTATTCTTTCAGCCAGTCGTATCCTTTTTCTTCCAGTTCAAGAGCGAGGTCCTTACCGCTTGATTTCACAATGTTTCCTTTATACATTACATGTACAAAATCGGGGACGATATATTCAAGTAATCTCTGGTAGTGAGTGATAATTATGGTAGCGTTGTCTTTGTTCCTTAGTTTATTAACTCCCTTTGCAACGATCCGCAATGCATCAATATCAAGGCCTGAATCGGTTTCATCCAGAATCGCAAGTTTTGGTTCCAGTATAGCCATTTGAAAAATTTCATTTTTTTTCTTTTCGCCACCTGAAAATCCCTCATTTACTGAGCGATTGGTCAGGCTGGAAGTAATTTCCACGATCTCTTTTTTCTCTCTCATTAACTTCAGAAAATCGGAAGCAGAGACAGGTTCCAGATTTTTAAACTTTCGTTGTTCATTCAATGCAGTTTTCATGAAATTAACCATTGATACACCAGGTATTTCAACCGGATATTGAAAACCCAGAAATATTCCTTTTCGGGCTCTGTCTTCCGGAGGAAGCTCTGTGAGATTCTCTCCAAGGTAATGTATACTGCCTTTTGTAACCTCAAAAGTGTTGCTTCCTGCCAGAACCGATGCCAGGGTGCTTTTCCCTGACCCGTTGGGACCCATAATGGCATGAACTTCTCCAACATGAACTTCTAAGTTTATACCTTTTAAAATTTCTTTTCCTTCTACTGAGGCATGTAAATTCTTTATTTCCAACATTTTTTTGCGATTTCAAGTTAAAGTAATTAACCAACACTGCCTTCCAGGCTGATCTCAAGTAATTTCCTTGCTTCAACAGCAAATTCCATCGGTAGTTTATTCAATACTTCTTTAGCATATCCATTAATAATCAGACCAATAGCATTTTCCGTGTCTATACCTCTCTGGTTGCAGTAAAATATTTGATCTTCGCCGATTTTTGAAGTTGTAGCTTCGTGTTCAATTATTGCTGATTCATTATCGATTTCCAGGTATGGGAATGTATGGGCCCCGCACTGGTCACCAAGCAGTAGTGAATCGCATTGAGTATAATTTCTGACATTGTCTGCAGTTTTTAAAACTTTGACCAGTCCGCGGTAACTATTCTGACTTTTACCTGCCGATATGCCTTTGGATATAATTGTACTGCGTGAATTTTTACCAATGTGTAACATTTTAGTGCCTGTATCAGCTTGTTGATGGTTGTTGGTCACTGCAACAGAATAAAATTCTCCCACTGAATTATCGCCTTTAAGAATACAGCTTGGGTATTTCCAGGTGATGGCCGATCCTGTTTCAACTTGTGTCCATGAGATTTTAGAGTTATTGCCTTTACAAATACCCCGCTTTGTCACAAAATTATATATTCCCCCCTTACCTTCTTTATCACCAGGATACCAGTTTTGTACGGTACTGTATTTTACTTCAGCACTTTCGTGGGTTACAATTTCAACTATGGCAGCGTGTAGCTGGTTTTCGTCTCTTTTGGGAGCCGTACAACCTTCAAGGTAGCTAACATAACTCTCATCATCGGCAATGATTAATGTTCTTTCAAACTGACCGGTATTGAATGCATTGATACGAAAATAAGTGGACAGCTCCATGGGACATCTGACACCTTTTGGAATATAGCAGAAGGATCCGTCGCTGAATACTGCTGAATTCAAGGCTGCAAAATAATTATCGGTATAGGGAACAACTGATCCCATATATTTTTTAACCAAATCAGGATGTTCTTTCACTGCATCACTAAATGAACAAAAAATTATTCCCAGTTCAGCAAGAGTTTCACGAAAAGTAGTCTTTACAGAAGTGCTATCCATAACAGCATCTACTGCTACTCCGGTAAGATGTTTCTGCTCCCCAAGTGGAATTCCCAGTTTTTCAAAAGTAGCCAGCAATTCCGGATCGACTTCATCCAGATTTTGGTATTTGGTAATACTTTTTGGAGCTGCATAGTATATTATGTCCTGGTAATTTATTTCAGGCAATTGTAAATGCGCCCATGTGGGCATTTTCATTGTTTTCCAGTGACGATAAGCTTTCAATCGAAATTCAAGCATAAATTTTGGTTCTTTCTTTTTCTCAGAGATCATCCGAATGATCTCTTCATTCAATCCCTTGGGAAGGCTATCAATTTCAATATCAGTATAAAAACCATACTTGTATTCATTCGAAGTTACCTGATCAAGTATTTTACCCTGTTCCAGATTCATTTCAGCTACGATTCAATAATCAAAAATAACACTATTTAGAAATAGTCTAAATAAGAACAAAGATACAAAAACTAAACGAATTAATATATTTGTAAGGCTTTTGAATTACTAAATCTTACCAGAAAATGGGGGAAAAAAAAGAAAACATGGATTTGGACCAAATAGGTGAATTTGGGTTGATCCGGCTACTTACAGAAAACATCAAACTTAAAAACAAATCCTCCTTACTGGGTGTTGGAGATGATGCTGCTATACTGGATATGAAAGGCAAAAAAACAGTGGTGACAACAGATTTGCTTACTGAAGGGATTCATTTTAACCTGGTATATACTCCGTTAAAGCATCTTGGTTATAAGGCCGTTGTTGTTAATCTCTCTGATATCTATGCAATGAATGCAGTCCCAACACAGATTCTGATCTCCTTAGCTCTTTCTTCCAAATTTTCAACTGAGATGATTCAGGAACTCTACGAAGGAATTCAGATGGCATGTTCTATGTATCACGTGGACCTGGTAGGCGGAGATACCAGCAGTTCAATGACAGGATTAAACATTAGCATTACAGCCATTGGTGTAGCTTCAGAAGATAAACTTGTTTACCGTTCAGGTGCCGGATCGAAAGAGCTTATTTGTGTTACCGGTGATCTTGGAGCAGCCTATATGGGACTTCAAATACTGGAACGGGAAAAGTGCATATATAACCAGAATTCAACGTCGCAGCCTGATTTATCCGGGTATGAATATATTTTGGAAAGACAATTAAAACCTGAAGTACGAGCTAACATTATTACTGCTTTGGATAAAAATGATATCAAACCCACATCAATGATTGATATTTCGGATGGTTTAACATCTGACTTGTTGCATCTTTGTGATGCTTCAGAAACAGGATGCAAAATATTCGCAGATAAAATTCCTATTGCTGCAGAAACAAGAAAAGCTGCTGAAGAAATGAATTTAGAACCTGTAACCATTTCCATAAACGGAGGTGAAGATTACGAATTACTTTTCACATCGCCGGTTAATAATTTTGATAAACTGACATCTATTCCGGGCATATCAGTTATCGGGCATATGACCAATAAGGAAGAAGGAAAACATTTGGTTATGCCTGATGGCAGTTATACGGAAATTCAGTCGATGGGATGGAACAGTTTGAGAGGGAAGCTATAAAGATTTATTCATCATTATCAAAATAACCACGAATAAGACCTCTTTTAGAGTTGTTTATAAAAAGAATAATTTCATCGCGCTCATCGGTAGCCGGAGAATTGGTTTCGATATATCTGATAGCATCTGATATATTCATCCCTCTTTGATAAATTATCCTGTAAATTTCCTGGATTTCATATATCGTTTCTTTTTTAAAATTTTTTCTTCGTAAACCAATCGAATTAATGCCTGTATACGAAAGAGGTTCTCTTCCGGCCAGTATGTATGGAGGAACATCCTTACCTACTTTGCCCGCAGCCTGAACAAAACAATGCTTTCCAATTCTTACAAACTGGTGTACAATTGAATATGGACTTACGATCGCAAAATCATCGACTTCAACTTCACCGGCCATTCCGGCATGACTACCAAGTATACAATTGTTTCCCAGAGCACAATCATGTGCAATATGGGCATATGATTGAATAAGGCAATTGCTACCGACTTTTGTAAATCCTTTTGCTTTTGTCCCACGATTTAAAGTAACAAATTCACGAATTGTGGTACTGTCGCCAACTTCAGCAGTTGTTTTTTCACCGGCAAATTTTAAATCCTGTGGAATACCTGCAATAACAGCCCCGGGAAAGATCTTACAGTTTTTACCAATTCGGGCACCATCCATTAAGACAGCACCGGATCCTATCCATGTTCCTTCTCCAATCTCAACATCTTTAGAAATACTTGCAAATGGATCAATAATTACGTTCTTTGCAATTTTAGCTTTAGGATCTATATAAGCGAGTTTGTGTATCATATGAAAAACTTTATACGAATCAGATAATTAATAGATTCTATGCGTTATCAATATCTTATTTCTTTGCTAGCTGGGCCATGAATTGACCCTCCATGACGAGTGTATTGCTGACAAAAACCCGGCCAAAAGTCAGAGCAATACCTCGTTTAACCGGTTCGAGGAGTCGCATATGAATATTCAGTGTATCACCGGGAATCACTTTGTGTTTAAATTTAATGTTTTCAATTTTAAGAAAATACAATACATGATTTTCAGGATCAGGCACTTTGCTTAATAACAAAATACCTCCAACTTGTGCCATAGCTTCAATTTGCAGAACTCCCGGCATAATTGGCTCTTCCGGGTAGTGACCTACGAAAAATGCCTCATTCATTGTGACATTTTTAATGCCGGTAATTTCCCATTCATTCATATAAGTAATCTTGTCAACAAATAAGAATGGTGGCCTGTGAGGCAGTCTTTTTTTAATTTCATTAATATCAAAAAGAGGAGCAGCGGTGGGATCATAAGGAGGAGGCATTGGTTTTGATTTTTCCTTTTTGATGAACTTTCTGATAATTTTGGCCAATTCAGTGTTTGCATGATGCCCTGGTTTGAAAGCTACAATCTTGGCTTTAAGTGGCATACCCACAAGTGAAAGATCTCCGACTATATCCAGCAACTTATGACGTGCAGGCTCATTTTGAAAGCTTAATTCAGTATTGTTCAGATATCCTTCAGGAAGGACCTCAATTTTGGGTTTATGAAATAATCTGGAAAGTCTGTCTAATTGCTCTTTCGATATCTGTTTATCAGCAATAACAAGGGCATTCTCCAAATCTCCCCCCTTGATAAGATTATTCGCTGCAAGAGCTTCCAGTTCGTGAACAAAAACAAAAGTCTTACTTCCTGAGATCTCTTTCTCAAATTCTTTTAAATTGTTCATGGTGGCATATTGGCAACCCAATGTTTTTGAATTAAAATCAATATGAACGTCGATTCCAAAACCATCATCAGGGTAAGCTACTATTTTTACACCATTCTCCTCATTTCTATACTCAATCTTTTCTTTGATTGAATAATATTCTTTTTCTTCATCCTGTTCTGCAATCCCTGCTTCTTTAATAGCATTTGTATAATGCTTAGAGCTACCATCAAGTATGGGAACCTCCGGACTGTTCACTTCAACAATTACATTGTCTATTTCACTACCGGATAAAGCAGCACAAACATGTTCAATTGTCATAACCTGTACGCCATTCTCTTCGATCGTTGTCCCTCTGGCAGTATTTACCACATTCTCAGCTACAGCATGTACCAGGGGGGTATTTTCGAGATCGATACGCTTAAATATATAACCGGAATTTGGATCAGCAGGTTTTAAAGTAAGTTCGACTTCCCGTCCGCTATGCAATCCTTTTCCCTTAAGTGTAACCGGTTTTGAAATGGTTTTCTGCTTTTCCATTATATCAAAAACTGAACGTTTGATTTATTGAAGACGAAAGATATAAAAATCTTATCAAATGGGCTATGATTGATAATACTATGTGTTGTTTTCACGGAGTTCATTTAACATTTTTTCCAGTTCATTTAATCTGGAATACATCTCAGGCAATTTTTTATAAACAATCATTGATCTTTTGGTTTCTGAAAAGTTATGCGCAGGCGAACCAAGTACTATTTCTCCTTTATTCTTCAAAGAATTGGCAACACCGGATTGCGCTCCGATTTTCACTTCATCTGCAATGGTAAGATGGCCAACGATACCTGCCTGTGCTGCAATCATACAATTCTTTCCAATTTTTGTTGATCCGGCTATGCCTGCCTGGGCAACAACAACAGTGTTCTCACCAATTTCAACATTATGGGCAATTTGAATCAGATTATCAAGTTTAGTACCTTTCCTGAGAATTGTCGATCCAATAGTTGCACGATCAATGGATACATTTGATCCTGTTTCCACATCATCTTCAATGATCACATTCCCGATTTGAGGAATTTTCTGATAGGTTCCCTCACCGGGAGCAAAGCCGAAACCATCAGATCCAACAACAGTACTGGCATGCAAAATGCAGTTTTTCCCGACAACACAATCTTTATAGATCTTGACTCCGGGGTACAATATTGTATTGTCTCCAATAGCAACATTATCTCCCACGTAAACCTGGGGATATATTTTTACATTGTTTCCCACTGTTGCATTGTCTCCCAAGAAGGCAAATGCTCCGATATAACAATCCTTTCCATACGATGCTGTATCGCTAATGTAACTGTTAGGATCAATTCCTGTTTTCTGAGGCAACTGGCTCGTGTAAAGATTTAAAAGTGAAGCAAATGCCTGATATGCATCTTCGACTCTGATTAGGGTTGGAGATACTTTTTTATCAAGTTTTAGATCTTTGTTAACCAATACAATTGATGCTCCGGTAGTATAAATATATTTTTCATATTTTGGATTTGCTATAAACGCCAGTGTTCCTTTCGTCCCTTCTTCAATTCTTGAAATATTGTTAACTTTTTCCTGTGGATTCCCTTCAATACTGCCTTTAAGGAAATCAGCTATCGTTTGTGCAGTAAATTCCATAGTTTAAAATTTGGATGCAAAAGTAGAGAATATAATTTATACTCCACAATTCTTGGGAAAACATATAAAATATTTTTTTTCGGACTTCTGAAGATAAGGAACATTCAGAATGTCAGAAACTTCAGAAAGATCTTTGGTTTCATTATTGCCCATTGAAATCTGGATCATATCATCAATGCTGCTGAAGGCTGAATTTGAAATTTCACCGAAGATCAATAAGTATGCTGTTTCTTCTTCTGAAAAGCCAAACGAATTCATAATGTTATTTTTTATGCGGGACGCCATTTCTTTCTTAGGCCTATTTTCAGTCAATATTACTGTCGGCAATCTTCTGTTCAACAGGTTTTGTGCAAGAAAAGACAACACTTTGTCATTATGTGTTGTCCATACTTTTGCAGATGAAAGGATATCGGAATCATCCAGGTTGACAAAATTCGTAAGTATTTCATGTTGTTGCTCTTTAAAGTTTTCGGCACTAACCTGCTGGTCAAGAAAAAAAGAAAGCGACGGAGTAGCAAATATTTCTGTACCCATATTGGCAAGGCTTTTGGCACGTTGTAACATTTTTACCAGCAATTGTTCAGATGCCATAACGGTTTTATGCAAGTATACCTGCCAATACATTAATCTGCGTGCAATAAGAAATTTTTCAACCGAATAAATACCTTTTTTTTCAATTACCAGATTATCATTCAAAACATTAAGCATTTTTATAATACGGTCGGTTCCGATAGTTCCCTCAATTACACCTGTAAAGAAACTGTCTCGTTTGATGTAATCCAGACGATCCATATCGAGCTGGCTGGATACCAGTTGATGAAGAAACTTTTTAGAGTACTTGTTATTGAAAATCTGTATTGCCAGATCCAGTTTGTTTTTGAATTGCTTGTTAAGCTCATTCATCAGCACATGAGAAAGCATTTCATGGTTTATTCCTGAAATCAGACTTTCTTCCAGTGCATGAGAAAACGGGCCATGTCCTATATCATGCAAAAGAATTGCTGACAGCACTGCTTCTTCTTCTTCAGGTTCAATATCAATGTCTTTGTTTTTTAAGCTTTCCAGGGCAAGGGTCATGAGATGCATAGCTCCTATAGTATGTTGAAACCTTGAATGTGTTGCTCCGGGAAAGACATAATGAGTTAATCCTAACTGTTTAATTCTTCTTAGTCTTTGTAAATAGGGATGCTCAATAATATCAAAAATAAATTCAGAGGGAATAGTTACAAATCCATGAACAGGATCATTTATGATCTTTTTTTTATTGGGGGTTTTTACAGCCAATTTCAATTCTGGTTTTCTAATCACAAAACTATGAGTTTCGCAGGTAAATTTTAAAAAAAATATAAACTCAATGAAGATGAATTGATTTATTTCCTGATTCTATAAGAATATTTTGTTGTTATTGTGATATTTTATAATTTTGCATCGCCAGGAGAATTAATAATGGTTGCTAGGATAGGGGACAGAAGTCCCCTATTTTGTTGCGGATAAATGATTGAAAAGGAAGTCATATTAGAATTAATTCATGATCTGATAGAGGAGAAAGGGTATTTTATTGTGCAACTTGATATCACAAAAACCAACTCTATTCATTTGCTTGTGGATAACATGAAGGGAATACAAATTCATGAGTGTGTTGAGTTGAGTCGTACGATTGAAAAGGGATTGAACAGGGGAAAGGAGGATTTTGAACTTGTTGTATCTTCGCCGGGACTGGATAGTCCATTTAAAGTAGTGCAACAGTATTTTAAAAATATTGGAAGGGAAGTGGATGTTTCTCTTAAAGATGGGCGCAAATTTAAGGGTAAATTAATTGAGGCAGATCATAATGCATTTTGTATTGAAGAGAAAAAAAAGATGAAGATGGATGGCAGAAAAAAAAAACAAACAAGAATTGAAAGGCGTGAATTTTTATATAATGATGTAAATGAAGTAAGAATTGTCGTTAAATTTTAAAGCAGGAAATAAAAAAACAGAATATGGAAAATATAAATCTGATTGATACTTTTTCGGAATTCAAGGAGTTGAAGAATATTGACAGGGCAACCATGATATCGGTTCTTGAAGATGTCTTTCGCGGTATGCTTCAAAAAATGTTTACTACCGACGAAAATTTTGATGTTATCATCAACATTGATAAAGGGGATTTCGAAATCTGGAGGAACCGGGAGGTTGTGGAAGATGGTAAGGTTGAAGATCCGAACCGTCAGATATCATTATCTGAAGCAAAGAAAATTGATGGTGATTATGAAGTTGGAGAAGATGTTACTGATGAGGTGAAATTTGCAGATTTTGGACGAAGGGCGATATTGGCACTACGACAAAATCTTACGGCCCGAATTCTTGATCTGGAGAAGAACAATGTATACCTTAAATATAGTGACAAGGTTGGTGATATCATTACAGGTGAAGTATACCAGGTTTGGAAAAGAGAGATTCTCGTGCTTGATGAAGAAGCCAATGAATTGATCCTACCAAAATCTGAACAGATACCTTCAGATTACTTCAGAAAAGGAGATACAATTCGTGCAGTGGTAATTAACGTGGATATGCGTAACAATACACCTTTAATTGTTTTATCACGTACCTCACCTATTTTCCTTGAAAGGCTTTTCGAACTTGAAGTACCGGAAATATTTGACGGCCTGATTACAATTAAAAAGATAGTTCGTGTGCCTGGCGAAAGAGCAAAAGTCTCAGTTGAATCCTATGATGAACGTATTGATCCGGTCGGAGCCTGCGTTGGAATGAAAGGATCAAGAATTCACGGCATTGTGAGAGAATTGAAAAATGAAAATATTGATGTAATTAATTTTACCAACAACATCCAACTTTATATTACCAGGGCATTAAGTCCGGCAAAGATCTCAAGCATAAAAATAGATCAGGAAAATAAAAAAGCTGAAGTATACCTGAAACCAAATGAAGTCTCACTTGCAATTGGGAAAGGAGGATTGAACATTAAGCTAGCCAGTCAACTTACAGATTATGAAATCGATGTTTATCGTGAAGCAGATGTAGATGATGAAGATGTAAACCTGGAAGAATTTGCTGATGAAATTGATGGCTGGATACTTGATGAACTTAAAGCTGTTGGTTGTGATACTGCAAAAAGTGTCTTGGAACTTACAGTTGAAGATTTGGTGAAACGGACTGATCTGGAAGAGGAAACCATTAAAGAAGTGGTTAAGATATTAAAGGCTGAGTTTGAATAATAAGCAGTATATTAGCGAAGTATCATTTATTAATAAACAGTGATAGATTAGAAAACAGAATTTTTTTATGGCAGATACCAAAGCAACAAGATTGAGTAAAATTGCACGTGAGTTTAATGTTGGGATTTCCACCATTATTGATTTTCTCCATAAAAAGGGCGAAAAGGTTGATTCAAATCCCAATACTAAAATTACACCCGAACAATACGAGATGCTATTGGAAGAGTTTAGTTCTGATCTTTCGATAAAAAAAGAGTCGGAGAAACTTCATCTCAGACATTTTGGAGATAAGCATCATGCTGTTTCAATTGACGAAAAAATATCAGAAGAAACTGAAGAATCAACTGAAGATCAGGAAGAGCTGATAATAAAAGATACTGCTGCTAAAGCTCCTTCAAGTGAAATAGAAGATTCCAAGGTGAAACTCAAGGTTATCGGAAAGATAGATTTGAAAGAAAAAAGTAAGGACGAGAAAGCCAAAAGTGATGAGTTGGCAGAAAAAGAAAAAGCAAAAGAAAAGGAGAAAAAAGAAACTGATATTGAAGACAAAAGTATACCTGAGCCTAAGGAGAAAGAATCTAAAGTAAAAGTAGTTGGTAAAATTGATCTTGATTCCAATGAAGATAAGAAATCTCTGAAGGAAAAGGATGAAAAGGAAACTGAGAAAGTAAAACCGGAAGAAAAAGAAAAGGTTTTGATAGAATCAGAGAAAGAATTGGAAGAAATCATTAAGGAAGAGATAGAAATCCTTCATAAAGAAGGAGTAGATGAAGATATTATTCGTGCTACAGTTGAAAAACTCAGGGGGCCTACTGTGATTGGGAAGATTGATTTGCCTGAAAGAGTTAGAAAAGTAGATACTAATGGTGATAAAGGGTATGATAAAAAGAAAAAAAGGAAGAGAATTCGAAAGGAAAAGGAAAGGATTAAACTTGAAGAAAACAAAACAAACAAAGACACTGATATTGAATTCGTAAAGGATAAATCAAAGAAGAAACGCAAGAAACGATCTCTGAAACAGGAAGTTAGTGAAGAAGATGTACAGAAACAAATAAAAGATACTCTTGCCCGTCTGACAAAAAGCAAATCGAAAGGAGCCAAATACAGGCGGGAAAAACGTGATGCCGTAAGTCAGAAATTACAGGAAGAAACTCTCAAACAGGAAGAATCCAAAAATATTTTAAAGGTTACGGAATTTGTGTCTGTCAATGAATTGGCAACAATGATGGATGTTCCTGCCAATGAAGTTATTGCCACCTGCATGAACCTTGGTTTGTTTGTTTCCATAAATCAGCGTCTTGATGCTGAAACCATGTCACTTGTTGCTGAAGAATTTGGGTATAAAGTAGAATTTATAAGCGTGGAAGTACAGGAGGCCATTAATGAAGATGTTGATAAAGAGGAAGATCTGTTGCCCCGGCCTCCCATTGTTACTGTAATGGGGCATGTTGATCATGGTAAGACGAAATTGCTGGACTATATCAGGCATGCAAATGTTATTGCAGGAGAAGCAGGAGGAATTACACAGCACATAGGAGCTTACAGTATGAAGCTGGATGACGATAAACAAATTACATTTTTAGATACTCCCGGCCATGAAGCATTTACTGCTATGCGAGCAAGAGGAGCACAAGTTACAGATCTGGCTATCATTGTTGTTGCGGCAGATGATGGAATTATGCCCCAGACTGTTGAAGCAATAAACCATGCTCAGGCAGCAGGTGTTCCAATGGTATTTGCTATCAATAAAATTGATAAACCAAATGCAAATCCTGAAAAAATCAAGGAAGAGCTGGCCAATATGAACATTCTCGTTGAAGATTGGGGTGGCAAATACCAGTCGCAGGATATTTCAGCTAAAAATGGTGTCAATATTGAAGAGCTTCTTGAAAAGGTGTTGCTGGAAGCAGAATTACTTGAATTAAAAGCAAATCCGAATAAACCCGCCATGGGAACCGTTGTGGAGTCTTCTCTTGATAAAGGCAGGGGGTATACCACAACATTGCTCGTTCAGGGAGGCACATTAAGAGTTGGAGACATATTGCTGGCAGGAACACATATGGGAAAGGTGAAAGCCATGTATAATGAACGTGGCAAACCTGTAAGTGATGTAGGTCCGGCTACGCCTGTGCTTATACTTGGTATGAACGGGGCACCCCAGGCTGGGGATAAGTTCAATGTCATAAGCAGTGAGAAAGAAGCAAAAGAAATAGCTAATAAGCGTGAACAACTACAACGTGAACAGGGGATGCGAACCCAAAAACATATTACGCTTGATGAAATCGGCCGACGTATTGCCATTGGAAATTTCCAGGAACTAAACATTATCGTGAAAGGAGATGTGGATGGTTCGGTTGAAGCTCTCTCTGATTCACTGATAAAACTTTCTACTGAAGAAATCCAGGTAAACATTAAACACAAAGCAGTTGGTCAGATTTCTGAAGCTGATGTCCTTTTAGCTGCTGCTTCAAATGCAATAGTTGTTGGTTTTCAGGTACGACCGTCTTTGAGTGCCAGAAAATTGGCTGAAAAAGAAGCAATAGATATACGTTTATATTCTATCATTTACGATGCTATTGAGGAGATAAAGTCCGCTATGGAAGGGATGTTGTCTCCCGAGATTAGAGAAGAAATTACAGCTACTTTAGAAATCCTTGAAGTATTTAAAATTACAAAAGTCGGTACAATCGCCGGGTGTATGGTAAAAGAAGGCAAGATACGCCGCGATGCAAAAGTCAGGGTAATACGTGACGGTATTGTCATTTATACCGGCGACCTGGGATCTTTGAAACGGTTTAAGGACGATGTCAAGGAAGTTGTTAGCGGACAAGAATGCGGATTGAACATTGAAAACTTCAATGATATTAAAGTCGGAGATATTCTTGAGGCATTTGAGGAATTTGAAGTCAAGAAAAAACTATAATTAAGAATAGGATTTTAGAAAATAAAGGCTCAAATTGTTGAGCCTTTTTTTTGATACTATGAGCATCAATAAAAAACTGTTGTCTGAACAAATAAAGCAAAAAGCTAAATCCATTGGTTTTACAGATTGCAAAATAGCTCCGGCAGAATTTCTTAAGGAAGAAGCAGAACATTTGAGAAATTGGTTAATGAACGGCATGCATGCCGATATGCATTACATGGAAAATCATTTTGAAAAAAGAACTGATCCTGCAAAGTTAATGCCCGGAGCAAAATCTGTTATCGTTGTCTTATTGAATTATTTGCCGGAGAATCCATTGCCTGAAACAAACAACCTGATTATTTCCAAATATGCTTATGGCGATGACTATCACAAGGTGATAATGACCATGCTTAAGAAATTACACAAAGCAATTGATCAGGAAATCGTTGAGTATGAGGGAAGAATTTTTGTTGATTCAGCACCTTTGCTTGAAAGGGCTTTGGCAGCAAAGGCTGGTTTGGGATGGATAGGTAAAAATGCAAATCTCATTTCTCCTGAATACGGATCTTTTGTTTTTATAGGGGAACTTCTAACAAACATTGAACTGGAATATGACAAGCCTATCAGGGACTTTTGCGGCAGTTGCACAAAATGTTTGCAGGCTTGTCCTACAAATGCAATAATTCAACCTAAAACAATAGACAGCAGACTTTGCATTTCTTACTGGACGATAGAGAATAAGGGATCTATTAAAGCGTCATTCAAAGGGAAAATCAGAAGCAGAATTTTTGGGTGCGACATTTGCCAGGATGTTTGTCCCTGGAACCGAAAAATAAAATCGCACCTTGTTGATGCATTCAGGCCTTCCCTTGATCTTATGAATATGACAAAAAAAGACTGGAGAGTCCTCTCCCAAGAAAAATACAATCACTTGTTTAAAAAATCTGCTGTGAAACGTGCCAAGTATGATGGACTGATGAGGAATATAAAGTTTGCCGGAGATTAGGTTACTGGGTGCTGGGGATTTCCCGGTTCATTCAATTTGCATCCGAACTTCTGACTTCGGACTTCCGATTCCCTTCTTCTGCCTTTTACTTTTTGCCTCCGGACTTTCGTCTCCTAACTTTCCATCTTCTCACGTTCTCATCTTCTGCCTTACGGCTATTCCCCATTCACCACCGTTACAACAATGTTTCTCCTGTCTCTGGGGCCGTCAAACTCGCACAAAAAAATATTCTGCCAGGTCGACAGTCCCATTTTGCCGTTTACAACAGGAATGGTTTCATTGGGGCCAACAAGGCCGGCTTTCAGATGTGCATCGCCATTATTGTCCTGTGCATCATGCTCCCAAACACCATGAGGAATGAGTTTACGAAGCAATGCAATTACATCATTTTGCACTGACTGATCCCAGTTTTCCTGGATCATTATGCCCGCTGTAGCACCTTGTGCATAAACGTTTACAATACCGGTTTTAACATTGCTTGCTGACACAATGGCTTTAATTTTATCGGTAATATCATACAAGCCATTTTGTTGACTGGTTCTTATTTGTATAACTTCCTGCATTTTGCTAAATTTGATTGGTTAAATTATGGCTGTTAACTCGTTATTTCAATTATAATAATAGTTAATTTGTTTACGAAATTATATTTTGAGTATTAAAAATGTTGAAGAGTGAACTTTTAAGCAAGGAAGAAGGGTTTGATTTTTCTGAAAATTACTGGAAATCTTCTGATGGTTTGAATCTGTTTTCACAATCCTGGCATCCTTCAGGGAATGCAAAAGCTGTTATACATCTTATACATGGATTAGGTGAACACAGCGGAAGATTCAGTTGTTGGGCAGAAAAACTCGCTGGTGAAGGATTTGCAGTAAGAGCATTTGATTTACGCGGACATGGCAGATCGGAAGGGAAAAGAGGGTATTCTTCAGACTATAACAAATTATTAAACGACATAGATACCTTTCTGGAGATAAAAGAAGAAGTATATTCCTCGATGCCATCTTTTCTTTATGGTCATAGCCTGGGTGGCAACCTTGTCCTGAATTATGCTATTCAGAAAAACAGTACATTAGACGGCCTGATTGTAACCTCTCCATGGCTTGAATTAATAAATCCTCCTTCAAAACCAAAACTGTTTGCAGTGCATGTTATAAGCAATCTATTACCCGGGTTACTCGCACCCAACGGATTGAAACCTGAAGATCTATCAAGGGATCTTCGTGTAGTCCACTCTTATAAACATGACGATCTTGTTCATGACAGAATAGGAATAAAACTATTTGCACAAGCTTATGAAGCCGGTATCAGAGCTTCTTTAAGTATTTACAAAATCAATGTGCCTTTGCTGATAATGCATGGCAGTGAAGATAAAATAACTTCCTGCAAAACTTCAAGAAATTTCGTTCGGAACTCAAGCGATAAAACTACATTTATTGAATGGCAGGGAGGATACCACGAACTTCATAACGACCTGGACAGGGAAAAAGTGTTTGAATCGGTGGTATCCTGGATTAACAGAAATATTTAGAAATCTTTTTAACAAGAATGGCTGAATTTGTTACCAGGATTAAAATAATCAAACCGGAATTTCAAATTGATTATAATTCCAGGTTATTCTTCCTGGGATCATGCTTTTCTGATTATATCGGAAAGAAAATGCAGCAGCTTAAATTTACTATTTGCCATAATCCGTTTGGAATTGTTTATAATCCGATTTCTATTTGCAATAGCATTTTGCAATTGCTATATAAGGAAAAATTCATTGAGAAAGATCTGAATTTCCATAATGAATTGTGGTTTAGTTATTCTCATAACACTCAATTTTCAGATGTGGATAAATCACTTTGTCTTAAGAGAATAAACAAGAGCTTTGAAGAAGCAAGAAATTTTATTCAAAAATCTGATGTACTTCTTTTTACACTTGGCACATCATGGGTTTATGAATTGAAGGAAACCGGTGAAGTTGTTGCAAACTGCCACAAGATACCTTCAGCCAAATTTAACAGGCGTTTCTCACCTGTTGATGTTACAACAGAGAACTTTTGTAATGCAATACAAGAATTAAGAAAATCAAATCCTTCTGTGAAAATTGTCTTTACTGTCAGTCCGATCAGACACTGGAAAGATGGAGCTGTTGAGAATCAAAGGAGTAAAGCAGCATTACTGCTGGCCATTGCAAAAGTACAGGAGCAGCTCGAAGATGTTTTTTATTTTCCTGTCTATGAGATTTTTATGGATGAACTTCGTGACTATCGTTATTATGCCGATGATATGCTGCATCCTTCAGTTAGCGGTATTGAATATACATGGGAACGTTTTGCAGATACCTTTTTAAGCGAAGAATCAAAAAAAATAATTTCCAAAGTTCAATCTATCCTGAACAAAATTAACCATAGGCCTCTGCATGAGAATACGAATGCGTATCTGAAATTTGTCTCTTCTTTACGCGAAGAAATTATTCATTTTCAAAAGAATTACCCGGATGTTGATTTTAGTAATGAGCTTTTAGCAACAGATAAAACTGTTTAACATTTCCCAGCTTTGATTAAACAAAATAATATGCTGCTTGTTATGATTCTGATATCATTTGGATAATTATGCACAATATGAGGTTTATTATACTCTTTATTATTGTACTTATACCAGGGTTTTCTGCTTCAGGACAGCAATTAAATGCCGGTGTGATAGAAGGCAGGATTTTTAATGGTGCAAACAATGAACCATTGCCATTTGCTAATTTAATTATCTGGGGCACCAATATAGGTTCTGTAAGTGATCTGGATGGCCGGTTCATTTTTACCGGGATAAAGCCTGGGTATGTAAGAATTGTTGCCAGTTCGGTCGGTTTTGAACAATATGTATCGGAAGAATTTCTTGTCACAAATGCAAACAAAGCATTTATTGATGTTCCGATGAAAGAATCATCTGTTGTCATTGATGAAATCGTTATAAAATCTTCTCCTTTCAGGAAAAATGAAGAAAGTCCTGTATCTCTGAGGCGAATAGGAATTGAACAGATTGAAAAGAATCCGGGAGGAAATCGTGATATTTCAAGGGTAATACAGGTACTTCCTGGTGTTTCATCTGCACTGTCTTACAGAAATGATGTGATAGTGCGTGGTGGAGGTCCCAGTGAAAACCGATTTTACCTGGATGGTGTTGAGATACCCAATTTGAACCATTTTGCCACTCAGGGAGCTTCAGGCGGACCGGTTGGAATCATTAACGTTGATTTTATTCGGGAGGTGAATTTTTATTCCGGAGCTTTTCCCTCGAATTTCGGCAATGTCATGAGCTCAGTTCTGGATATGCGTCAACTGGATGGAAACAAAGAAAAATTGAAATTTCGTGGTTCTGTGGGAGCAAGCGACTTTGCTCTGACGCTTGACGGGCCGATTTCTGATAACACCTCTTTTATTCTTTCTGCAAGACGATCGTATCTACAGTTTTTATTTGCAATACTGGAATTGCCTTTTTTGCCAACCTACAATGATTTTCAGTTCAAAATGAAAACAAGGATCAATGAAAAAAATGAAATTTCCATCATAGGCCTGGGGGCGATCGATAATTTTCAGCTAAACCTTGATGCCAATGAAACATCAGATCAAAAATATATTCTCAGTTATATTCCTGTGAATGAACAGTGGAATTATACCGTCGGATTGGTATACAAACATTACAGGCAACATGGTTATGACACCTGGGTTATGAGCAGAAATTACCTGAACAATATATCGTATAAGTATTTGGATAATGATGAAACCTTGGGAAAAACTTTCGATTATTCTTCCTCTGAAATTGAAAATAAATTTCGCTACGAAAGATATTCGGATTTATGGGGTGGATATAAATTTACTATCGGACTGGGATTGGAATATGCCAAATATTTTAATGATACATACAACCAGGTATATATAGAAAATTCACTGGAAGAGTTCAACTACAATTCTTCGATAGAAATGTTTCATTACAATGCTTTTGGACAGGTTAGCAAGGGATATTTTAATGATAGATGGACTCTTTCCGTGGGTTTGCGAATGGATGGAAGCAGTTATTCAAAGGAAACGCAAAATCCTCTTCAGAATTTATCGCCTCGGTTTTCATCTTCCTATCTGATAATACCTAAACTTGCCTGGAATTTTAATGCGGGAAGGTATTGCCAGAGGCCACCTTATACATCATTGGGATACAAAAACAATGAAGGGGAATATATTAATCGTGATAATGGGATAAAATACATAGCTTCCGATCACCTGGTAACGGGTTTTGAGTTCCGCCCGGATGATCAGTCGCGAATAACGATCGAAGGCTTTTACAAATGGTATTCCGATTATCCGTTTTCAGTAACAGATTCGGTGCCTCTGGCAACCAAAGGTGCAGATTATGGAGTTTTTGGCGATGAAGAATTGATACCCATTGCACAAGGAAGAGCCTATGGATTTGAAATTCTTGGACGCTGGCAGAACCTTTTGGGATTCAATACAATTATTTCTTATACATTTGTGAAAAGTGAGTTTAAAGATTACAGGGCTGCCTACAGGGATAATTATGTTCCAACTTCCTGGGACAATAAAAATATTCTGAATATTTCAGCTACGCGCACATTTAAAAACAACTGGTATTTTGGATTCAAATGGAGATATGTTGGCGGAGCACCTTACACTCCTTTTGATGAAGAAAAGTCATCTGTAAAGGCAGCATGGGATGCGCAGGGTGGCCCTTACCTGGATTATTCGCAATACAATACCTTACGTCTGGAACCATTTCATCAACTGGATATCAGAGTGGACAAGCAATTTTATTTTACAAAATGGTCGATTAATTTTTACATTGATATTCAAAATATTTACAATTTTAAGGGGGATGCACCTGATCGGCTTGTCAGGAGATCATTTATTGACCCTGAATATAATGATATCAGAATTGATGAAAATGGCATTGAAAGATACGAACTCGAAAAAATTACTCCCGATGGGTCAGGAACAATACTTCCGACCCTGGGAATTATTGTAGAATTTTAGTTTGCTTCAGGATGAAAAAGAAAACATTTTTTTACATATTGCTCTTGCTTCTTTTTGCCGGTAAAATCTCTATGGTTGACAGTTGCAGAAGTTCCCGTGTTAATACAAGTTACCAGGCAGACACATTGTATACAAATCCTGATGGTAAGGGTGATTTAATAGAGATAAACTTTAGAAAAGGGACAGAACATAATCATCCTCTTATGGCAATATGGATTGAAGATACTGCGGGAAATTATACACAGACTGTCTATGTTGCAAAATCTATAGCTAAAGGTATTTTTGAGTTTGGCGATAAATCAGCTGGGAAATGGCAGCCGGGGTCTCTTCGTCGACCGGCGGCTCTCCCTGTTTGGTCGCACAGCAGAGGCGTTCAGGAAGATGATGGTTTATTTATTCCCAAAGAGGAAACGGCTATACCTGATGCATATACAGGACCTACTCCACAATCAAATTTTGTATTGTATGCTCGTACTGATAACACCTTGCCGGACCAGTTTTATGTGTATTTCGAAATCAATCAGTCGTGGGACTGGAATGAGTACTGGACGAATACAAAATACATAGAAGATGAAGAATATAAAACTTCTTCACAGCCGGCACTTGTATATCGTGTGCTTTTCGATAAAAATGTTACGAATTCTAAACCTGTGTATCTTAAATTGATCGGGCATAGCCATTATAGCGGCCAAGATGGTACGATCTACACAGATACAAATACCATTACAACCGCACAGAAAATTACCGAATCAGTATCCGTGAGAATCTCAGAACATTAATCAGAGCCTTATTATTCATTTTCAATATCCCGGAAAGACGGGAAAAGATTATTCATTGCTCATTTATTGATCTTAATCACCTTATATCGGTGATGCATGTCATCTTATCATTATTATCCAAATCTTTCATCCTTCGTATCTTAAGTAAAAAAAGTTAATGAACGTATTTTCTCTTCATCAGATCAGGTTCCTTATTGTAATCACTTTTCTATTTTCCTGTTGGATTCGGGAAGATATCAGGGCCAATGATATTCAGCAACAGATTGAACAGTATAAAGCTGCAATAAAAAAGTATGAAAGTGAGAACAATAAGACAGAACTGGCAAAATACCTTAACAAACTTGCTTATCTATATTGGCATATTGATGCAGACGGAGAGGCTATTGAATACTTTGAGAGATCAATTGATATTAATACCAAACTCGGCAATGAGAATGCCCTGAGAATAATTCATAATAACCTCGGATTGATATATTCTGAGAGAGAGGAATACCAGAAAGCCATTGATCATTTTAAAAAAAGTCTGGAAATCAATCTTGCAAAAGGAAACAGGAACGAAGCAGCTTCGGATAATCTGAATATAGCCCTTGCCTTTCAGGCTCTTTCCTATTATTCCGAATCGAACAATCGTGCAGAACAGGCTTTGGAAAAAGCCCTGGAAATGAACAACCTGAGATTGGTAAAAACCTGCTATGGAGTTTTGGGAGAGAACTTTGAAAAGCTTGGGCAGCCTAAAAAAGCCGGTGATTACTTTGAAAAATTCAATTCCATTTCAAAGCATCTTCAAAAGAAAGAAATGGATGCCATGGCGTCCAAAACCAAAGAATATGAACAACAGGTTCAATACAAAGAAAGAGAATTGCGTAATACACTTGATACTTTAGGTGAGGTATTGGAATTAAACCGTGAAATGCAGTTGCAAAATGAATTGTTGAACAAAGAAAATCAACTCAGAGAAGAGCAGGAAGCAAGACTAAAGGCACAACAGGCGAGGTTGGAAGCACGCGAGAAAACACGAAGAACCCAGATTTTAGGGCTTATTGCAGTTCTTGTATTGTTATTGTGCATTGCTTTGCTGGTTTACTGGCAGTTTACTCAGAAGAAGAAAGCAAATCAGTTGCTTAAAAAACAAAATGCTGAAATTGAAAGACAAAAAAAGGAAATAGAAAACCAGCGCGATGTTGCCAATAAGCAAAAGAAAAGAATAACTGATAGTATTCAATATGCTCAAAGAATTCAAAAAGCGGTTCTTCCCCGGGAGGAAGCACTTGCTCATAATTTCAGAGACTATTTTGTTCTGTATCGGCCAAAGGACATTGTTAGCGGCGATTTTTACTGGTTAAACAAGAAAGATAACATATTGATTATAGCGGCTGCAGATTGTACCGGACATGGGGTGCCGGGAGCGTTTATGAGCATGCTTGGTGTGGCGTATTTAAATGAAATTGTAAATAAAATTGCTATCAATAAGCATATCAATGCGCTCAATACCGATGAGATACTCAACCAGTTACGCGACATGGTTATTACATCATTGCATCAAACCGGTAGCATTGATGAGCCTAAAGATGGGATGGATATCTCACTGGTAATTATAGACCTTGAGAACAAAAAAATGCAATTTTCCGGAGCGCACAATCCTTTGGTTATTATTAGAAATAATGAACTTGTTAAATATGATGCTGATAAGATGCCGGTCAGCTATCATCAAAAAAATGACATTCCCTTTACCCGTCATGAAATAAATCTGAAAACAGATGACAGGATTTACTTGTTCTCTGATGGATTTATAGATCAATTCGGTGGCAAGCAGGGGCTCAAGTTTCTGGTTAAAAATTTCCAGGACCTTTTAGTAAAAATTCATCAAAAACCAATGAACGAACAGCTTAATATTCTTGAGAAAACGCTTGATGAATGGCGCGGAGAAAGGGGCCAGCTCGATGATGTTCTGGTAATTGGTCTGCGATTTTCACCCAGGGTGCCATCAGATCTTCCTTCAACAAAAATCGACTGGCAGTCAAGGACTATTCTTATTGCAGAAGATACAGATGTAAATTATTTTCTTCTTGAAGCGGTTTTAAAGAATACAAAAGCCAACCTGGTAAGGGTGAAAGATGGACAGGAAGCCATTGATTTTATTCATAACAATGAAGTTGATCTGATTCTTATGGATATAAACATGCCCCGCATGAATGGGTATGAAGCGACACAAGCTATTAAAAAAATCCGTAATGATATTCCTATCATTGTTCAGACAGCCATGCATTTTGAAGATGAGAGTGAAAAGGCATTTGAAGCAGGAGCTGATGATTATATTACCAAACCCATCGATTTAAAAACTTTTATACATAAAATGGAACGTTTCCTTAGTTAATGTGCTACTATGAGAATACTGAAATATAATTTGACAGATTTGTGACAGAAAATAACATTACAATCAAAATTCTACTCAAAAAATATAACTTATCTTTATTAGATAAAAAGCAGTAATACTATGGATCCATTAATTATTTCAGGAACAGAAGACACTCCCGAAGTTATTTTTAATAAGAAAGAGGGAAGATTTCAGATCAATGGCAGATCGTTGCCGGAAGATGTGATCGAGTTTTATACTCCTGTTTTTTCCTGGTTAGAGCAATATGTTGCCAATCCGAACGAAGAAACAAAATTTAAGGTGAAAATAGACTATTTTAACTCTGCTTCACAGAGAGCTATAAACGAGATTTTTAACATTCTTACCAGAATCAGTCTGAAAGGGAAAAAAGTTCTTGTAGAATGGTATTTTTACCAGGATGATGATGAAATGCGCGAAGCAGGCCAGGAATATGCTGAGATTACAAACCTTAATTTTCAGTACATTAGTAATGTTCCTGATTAATTTCTTTTGGTATTATTTGATTTTTCTTAATTTAAGGCAAAGAAAAACTCCGGAATTATGTTTAAACTTAAGCTAATAGTTGGTTTGATGGGTATTGGTGTTGCCATGTTTGCGCAGGAACCACTTCACCACCCAAAAAAAACTTTTCTAGCATCAGATGGGAAATTGTACATTCAAAAAGAACTTCCCGTATACATTTGGATGTCGACATCTACAAATGGCGAATCTGAAAAATATCGTTTGGAAAGTGAGGTAACCTATAAGTATTCCAACCCGATGTATTTTGATACGGAAGGATACAACACGGTTCGTTCTCCTTGGGCTGTTGATACATCAACACGTGTAGTTGTGTATCCGAAGCGCGATATTATTTTTGAAGTCTATGCCGATAGTGAATCTCCGGTTACAAAAGTTGATTTTGGTGAAGGAGTACTTTATGAAGAAAGTGGAAAGTTGCATTTGGGATCTGGTACGCTCATTACATTAACAGCGGAAGATAAGTTATCAGGTGTAGAAAATATATTATTCTCAATCAATGGAGCAGCATATCAGCCTTACAGAGAGCCAATACCTATCAACGAGGAAAAAGAATATACACTGAAGTATTATTCTGTTGACAATGTTGGGAATGTTGAACCAGTGCATGAACAAATACTTATTTTCGATAGAACTCCTCCTGTTTCTGCACTTGAAATTGACAAGGATCGTTACGAAAACATTATATCAGGACGTTCAAAAATACTACTCCGTAGCGAGGACAAAGGTACCGGTACAAAATCTATCTTGTATAGTATTGATAGTGGAAATGAAATAGAATACAGAATTCCTATTCTGGCGACAAATTTTACACAGGATGAACATACAATTGCTTTTTATGCTGTTGACAAGGTGGGTAATGAGGAAGAGATTCAGACATTTACTTTCTATGTGGATAAAACCCCTCCAACAATCATTGAGGAAATTATAGGGAAAAGTTTTTTCACAGGCGGCAAGGAATTTTCCTCGGGCAAAACCAGGCTTAAACTTACATCATTCGATAACAAAGCGGGAGTTAAGGAAGTTCGCTACTCAGTAAATGAAGGCGAATATGAATTGTATGATAAACCCGTGTTTCTCACTCAGGCATCAGGAGTCCTGCGAATTCTATCATATGCAGTTGACAATGTAAACAATCGTTCAAACAGTCAGACAGCAAACGAAAAAACATCAATTCCTTACATTGACCTTACAGGACCTCAATTGAGCCAGACTTTTCGCGGACCACAATTTAAAACGCGCGATACAATATTTATTAATAACAAAACACTGGTGCAATTAACCGGAATAGATAAAGAATCCGGAATAAACAGAATTGAATATTCTCTGAACGGGAGTGATCCTTCGGATTATTCCGAACCCTTCAATGTTGAAAATGAAGGGTATTCTGCTGTGGATTATACCGGTTTTGATAATGTTGACAATACCAGCTCAGATTCATTTGGTTTTAAGGTGGATAATACTGGACCTAAAATCTCACATACCTTTGGTGCATCATCAATTAACAGGATTAATGGACTGGATGTATATCCGGCACATGTTGTGTTGTTTGTGGCAGCAACCGATGCTGTGGTTGGATTTAAAAAAATGGATTATACTTTGAATAATGGACCGGCAAAAGAGCTTACCGGTATGATGAAAGCTCTGCCTAAAGGTACAAATCAGCTGGTTATTACAGCTTATGACCATTTAGGAAACACACAGAATTATGAATTACAGTTTATTATTGAATGATGGCTGAACTTTTTAAGACTCCTTCCATTGTAAAAGCAGCAGGTAATAAACCTAAAGAAATCAGGGAATATTTCGGGCATGTAAATTCTAAAAGTGAAGAAATAAGTATAGCTTATATGATAAGTCCCGGGGGTTGGAAAGAACCGGCACAAACTCCCGATTTTAATGAATACACACTCGTATTAAAAGGAATACTTCGGGTTGAAACAAAAGAAAATACTCTTGAGGTAAAAGCCGGTCAGGCTGTATTGGTGAGGAAAGGAGAATGGGTACATTACAGCACTCCATATAAATCAGGAGCGGAATACATTGCAGTTTGTCTTCCGGCATTTTCAGCTGATATTGTCAACAGGGATAGCGAATGATTTTGGGAATTGCAGTTGACAAATCAGTAGTTGATTGTTTATAGTTCAGAGTTTAGAGTTTGAAGTCGGAAGGCCGAAGTTGAATGGATTATGCGAAGGTTGTATTAAATGAAGTTTATACTCTCAACTTCCATACTGCTCAACTAATAAACAACTTAACTACTAAACCATTCACCAATTCACGAATCACGAATTACAGCTTAAAGCTTACAGATCACAACACACGATTTACCAATCACGAACATAAAAAAAATCCCTTCCTTGGTAACAAAGAAGGAATTGTATCTTAAAGTCGGTGTATTTACATCATACCGCCACCCATTCCTCCACCACCCATCGGAGGCATCGGAGGATTTTCTTCAGGAATTTCTGCAACTACACATTCGGTAGTCAGGAACATACCGGCAATGGATGCGGCATTTTCAAGTGCAATACGGGCAACTTTTGTAGGATCAATAACTCCTGCTTTCAGCAGATGATCGTACTTGTCTTCATTGGCATTGTATCCAAAGTCGTCTTTTCCTTCTTTGATCTTTTGAACAACGACTGATCCGTCAAGACCTGCATTTTCCACAATCTGCCTCAGAGGTTCTTCCAGGGCTCGCCTTACAATTAGAATTCCTGTATCCTGATCCTCATTTTTTCCTTTCAGATTATCCAGGGCTTGCAATGACCTGATATAGGCAACACCACCACCAGGAATAATACCTTCTTCAACAGCAGCACGTGTAGAACTTAAAGCATCTTCCACACGGTCTTTCTTTTCTTTCATTTCAATTTCAGATGCAGCACCAACATAAAGAACAGCAACTCCTCCGGCCAGTTTTGCAAGTCTTTCCTGGAGTTTTTCCTTATCATAGTCGGAAGTTGTAGCGTCTATCTGTGTCTTAATTTGTTTTACTCTTGAGTTGATGTTTGCTTTGTCTCCTGCACCATTAACAATGGTAGTGTTTTCCTTGTCAATGGTAATCTTCTCACATGTTCCTAACATATCCATTGAAGTACCTTCAAGAGTAAGTCCTTTTTCTTCAGAAATAACTACACCACCTATCAGAATTGCTATGTCTTCAAGCATTTCTTTTCTGCGGTCGCCGAAACCGGGAGCTTTAACAGCAGCGATCTTCAACGATCCGCGCAATTTATTTACTACCAATGTAGCTAAGGCTTCTCCGTCAATATCCTCAGCAATGATCAAAAGCGGGCTACCTGACTGAGCAACGGGTTCCAGAATCGGAAGCAGGTCTTTCATGGTGGAGATCTTTTTGTCATGAAGAAGGATTTTCGGGTTTTCAAGCACAGCTTCCATTTTGTCTGTATCTGTTACAAAATAGGGTGAAATGTATCCACGGTCGAACTGCATACCTTCCACAACTTCCACTGTGGTTTCGGTACCTTTTGCTTCTTCCACCGTAATTACTCCTTCTTTCTTGACTTTATTCATGGCCTCGGCGATCAACTTTCCGATTTCCTCATCGTTGTTGGCTGAAATGGAAGCTACCTGCTTGATTTTTTCACTGTCTTCTCCAATTTCCTGCGACATGCCCTTGAGGCTTTTGATAACAGCAGCAACAGCTTTATCAATACCACGTTTCAGATCCATAGGATTTGCTCCTGCAGTAACATTTTTTAGGCCTACTGCTACAATGGACTGAGCCAAAACTGTAGCAGTAGTAGTTCCATCACCTGCATCATCTGCAGTTTTGGAAGCAACTTCCTTAACAAGCTGAGCACCTATATTTTCAAAATGGTTTTCCAGTTCAATTTCTTTTGCTACGGTAACTCCGTCTTTTGTTACCCCGGGGGCTCCGAATTTTTTCTCCATGATTACGTTTCGACCTTTAGGTCCAAGGGTGATTTTTACTGCATTAGCCAGCTGATCCATTCCTTTTTTTAACAGATCGCGGGCTTCAATATTAAATTTTATTTCTTTAGCCATATTGTTTGTTTTTTACTGTTTACATTTTTTCTGATTATACTATTGCGAGAATATCAGATTGCTTCATGATAAGATAATCTTTACCATCAACGGTAAGTTCGGTGCCTGAATATTTTCCATACAGAACAGTGTTTCCGACTTTTACTTCCATGGTTTCATCTTTTGTTCCCGGTCCTGTTGCTATAACAGTTCCTTTCTGAGGTTTTTCTTTAGCAGAATCAGGAATAATGATACCACTGGCCGTTTTTTCTTCAGCTGCTTGTGGCTCAACAAGTACCCTGTCGGCCAAAGGTTTGATTTTTACTACTGACATTTTCCTATTATTTTTTAAGTTAAACATTCGGATTTATATACTGCTTGGCGAGTTGCATATTTTATGCCAATTCATAATTTTTCAATTTTCGTTGTTTTATCAAGACATAATTGCATATTTTGATATCTTCAAAATACGTCGTGATTTTTGGTTTTTTACCTAAACAATAGAATTTCAATACGTTATCTTATAAAGGCTAAAGTTACTGAATGCAAAAAAAAGTGTCAGGAATCTGACACTCTGACATTTTGTATTGAAATAATAAATGAATTACTCGGGTTCTTCTTCGTCTGGCAATCCGGCCGGTATTGAAGGCATAGACTGATCAAAATCAGCAGGCGATTCAATTTGTTGTTCCAGTCGGGATTTTGTTTCTGTGGGTTTCTCAATTGCCCAGCTTGCCAGTATACTCAATGCCAATAATATGGAAGCCAGCGTCCAGGTTGCTTTCTCAAGAAAATCGGTTGTCCTGCGAACTCCCATAACCTGGTTTGATCCGCCAAATGATGCGGATAAACCGCCTCCTTTTGAATTCTGCACTAACACAACCATTATAAGAAGTGCGCAGACTATGAGTATTAACACAGAGATTAAACCAAACATAACAAATACTTTTATGAGTTATTAATTAGTTTTTTTATTTTCGAAATTTGACCTGCAAAGTAAGTACTTTTTTCCGGATATTTCAAGCTTAATTTCTCGTAAGCAAATATTGCCTTCGCATAATGTCCCTGTTTGATGTATATCTGTGCGAGCGTATCGGTGAAGAAGCTCTCATGTTCCGTAACACTTTCCTTTGAAATATCCTCGTTTACAATATTTTCTGTTTTGGGGACTATTCTCGGATTGGTTTCGATAAATTTATCAATAAGAGATCCCTGTAAATTCTTTTTTGCTGTTCCTGTTTGACCATCCTCAGAAATTCCATCATGTTCATCAGTTTCGGTAGTGTCAGCTTCTGATAATTCCTGTTCGGGAATATCGTTTTCAATTGATACCTGTTCTTCGTCCTGAGAATCTTCGGCAGTTGGAGTTAATTGATTGTCAATGGCATCAAGCCAGGAGGTAAAAGAAAGAGAATCCTGAACAACTGACTTATCTTTTTTCAAAGGTTCTTCCTCAATAGAACTTGCTAAAGTATCTTCATGAAATTCGATAAGATCGGATGATGTGTTTTGTTGGACAGTTTTATCTTCAATTGGTTCCTCTATAGGAATTTCATCAGATTGTTTTGACAGCTCAAAAAATTCTTTTCCTTTAACAATATTCTTTGTGGAGCTATTTAAAGAGTATATTTTATCATCCAACAGAATGCCATTACCATATTCTTTTCTAACATCAATAGCTAATCCCGGTATCAGTTCAATTTCAGCCGAAGGAGCCATTTCATAATAGCTTAGCTGGTCATTGATCGTGCTGGATATGTTTTCTTTCAGTGAATCTTTGATCTCTTTTTCAACGGTAGGTTGTTGAAATTCGACTGATCCCGAATCTTTGCTTTGCGTACTGCCTGGTAATTTATGGAGTAAATAATACAGTATCTTTCTGTCTGAAACATAAGTAGCTGTCAGATGGAGAATGTTTTTAGTAATTTCTGAAGTTACATTTTGAATGTTTTTAATATGCAACAATCTGGCAGTTTGAAAAAAAGGGTATTTCTCGATCAATTCATCAAAAGCTTTTAAACTTTCTTTATCGAGTTTTTCCGGAGTTCTTATGTATCTATTTATATCTGGTAACATCATAATTTATAGTCTACCAGTTTACAAAAGCTTTGTTGTAAATTTTATCAAGAATCTCATCGATAATTTCTTCCGTTAATTCTTCTTCAACAGATGTAAAATTCTGAGAGCTGTCAAATACTCTGAAAGCTGAAAAGCTTGTATCGAAATTGTCATCCGGATTAATAGAATTTGTATACTTTACACGAATGGCAATTGTAAACCGGGTTTTTGCTGCAATGTCTCCCGCAGCAATAGCCTCAAGGTTTATCTGGTAGTTTTTAATTTCTCCGGAAAAATCAACATCGCCCATTGTATTTACTACTCTGAGTTTGGTATTGCTTTCAAGGAACTCTTTCAAACCGTCAGTGAATTTCTGGCTGAGTGTTGGATTTACCCTGGTAGCACGATTTGCAAAATACTGCACTGAGACTGTTTCAAGATTCGGGTTGAGACTCCCTCCTTTTGTGCTGTATGATATCGTGAAACAACCTGAAAACAGAAAGAATATCAGAAGAGGAGATACAAAATATAGTTTCATCTTAATCTTCATTTAAATTGTACTCTTTAATTTTTCTATACAATGTTCGTTCCGAAATCCCCAATTCTTGAGCAGCATACTTTCGTTTTCCTTTATGTTTTTGCAAAGCTTTAAGGATCAACTCTTTCTCTTTTTCTTCAAGTGACAATGATTCTTCGATTATTTCTTCTGTATCCTGAATATTTGCATCTTCTTCTTTTTTTATTTCAATTGGTTTATCGGAAATGCCATCGGGATGTAAACCCGGAGACTCTTCCTGGTAAAGCTTTTGAATTATCCTGGCATTGTTTTCATGAAGGTCATCGTCTATTGTTCCTTTTTGCATAAGATCAAGTACCAGTTTTTTTAAATCCCCCATATCGCTTTTCATATCAAACAGGATCTTATATAAAATCTCGCGTTCGGTATTGAAAGTTTTCTGGTCAATGGGAGAATCATACAATGCGGGCAACTTATTCTCATAATAATCGGGCAGGTAACCCCTGATCGTATTGGTATCAATTTCCCTGTTGGTCTCGATCACTGAAATTTGTTCGGTTATATTTTTCAGTTGTCTGATATTGCCAGGCCATCTGTAATTTAACAAAACCTGTTTGGCATCTTCGGTCAATGATATGGGAGGCATTCTGTTGGTTTCAGCAAAATCAACAGCAAACTTTCTGAACAGGAGATAAATATCTTCTTTTCTTTCGCGTAAGGAAGGAATATAAACAGGAACGGTGTTCAGACGGTAGAACAGATCTTCACGAAATTTTCCTTCGCTAATGGCTTTTTGAATATCAACATTTGTGGCGGCGATTACGCGTACATTGGTTCTAATGGTTTTTGATGAACCAACACGCAGGAATTCTCCTGCTTCTAAAACACGGAGCAGCCTTACCTGTGTTGACAATGGCAATTCAGCTACCTCATCAAGGAATATTGTACCACCGTTTGCCACCTCAAAATAGCCTTTCCTGCTGTCGTATGCCCCGGTAAATGAACCTTTTTCATGACCGAATAATTCCGAATCGATTGTTCCTTCAGGAATCGCGCCACAGTTAACAGCTATATAAGAACCATGTTTACGGGAAGAAAAATTATGGATGATCTGTGGAAACACTTCCTTTCCAACACCACTCTCCCCTGAAATAAGCACCGATAAATCGGTGGGAGCAACTTGTACTGCAATATCGATTGCCCTGTTCAGACCCACTGAATTTCCTATGATTCCAAACCTCTGTTTAATACGCTGAACATCCATAATTATTCAAGAAAAATTGTCAGTTAAACTCAATACTTCATAACACTTTTCGTACTATTAGTAAAGTAGTCGCTGAAATTGAAATAACTGACAAAATTACAATATTAAAAGATTTTTGCATATTTACTTTCGCTTAAATCAATACTTATACACATGTCTGCATTTGTAGGAATAATTCCATCGAGGTATCAATCGAGCCGTTTTCCGGGAAAACCCCTGGCAGATATTGTCGGAAAACCGATGATTCAGAGGGTTTATGAGCGAGTAAAAAAAATATTGGATAGTGTTGTTGTAGCCACTGATGATGAAAGGATATTCAATGCTGTTGAAAACTTCGGGGGAATAGCAATAATGACCTCGGCAAGCCACCGGACAGGGACTGAAAGATGTGCAGAAGCATTAGAAAAATTTGAGACAATTGCATCGAAAATATTCGATGTGGTCATCAACATTCAGGGGGATGAACCATTCATCAAAAAAGAACAGATAGAATTGCTGATGTCAAATTTTGCTGATGAAAATACACAGATAGCGACGCTGATTAAACCGATTGAAAATACGGAAATACTATTTGACAGCAATCGCCCCAAAGTTGTGATAGACAAACAGGGCTTTGCCATGTATTTTAGTCGATCACCCATTCCACATTTAAGGAATGTTGAAGAGGATAATTGGCAAAAGAAACATACATATTTTCAGCATATTGGTATGTATGCATATAGAAGCGATGTACTGAAAGAAATAGCGAAACTACGGCCAACGGTACTTGAAAAAGCCGAATCGCTGGAACAACTTCGGTGGCTTGAACATGGATATAAAATAAGAACAACAGTAACCGAATATGAAACTTACGGCATTGACACTCCCGAAGACATAGAAAATGCTATTCGTATGGGATTTGTATAGAACAAACGCTTAATCCAGCGTAATGAATTCCTGTTCTATAGAATAAAATAAATAAGTTAACATGAGTTCGATATAAGTTATAACTACTTGAAATATAGATTGTCAAATAATTTAACTTGTATTATCTATTTATTAAAAATGTACTTGTGGTTTTGTCGCAAACAATGTCAAATCCTCTGAATAACATGGCAGATGCGACAATTCATAAGAACATACATTATAACCTGGTGCGTTGCACCAGGCTGAATCCCCTTTATGGCATTGACTTCGTCGAGCTCTCTAGCCTGATGCGGGTAAACAAATAAAACAAAAGTACTATTCCTTTTTTGGGATCGAAGGTTACTCGCTATGCTCGTGAGAATAGTTCCGCGACAGCCTGCTGCGCGGAGCTTCAATTCATAAAGGCTTTCAGCCTTAACCTGGTATCATTTTGCCTGTAAGGCAAAAATAATTCAGCCCAGGGCATCGCCCTGGGTAATATGAAAAGAAGAATCTGGCGCATTCTGTTTGTTATTTCAAAGAATTTAGTCTGTATGCGCCACAAAGACATTGCATCTGCATGGAAGATTCCCATTTCTTATGTCGTACTAACGTTAAGTTAAGATTGCCTTTCGATTTAATACCTGGATTGAATTACATCCCAGTCAAGGATATTCCAGAATCCATTTACATAATCGGGCCTTCTGTTCTGGTATCCCAAATAATAGGCATGTTCCCAAACATCGCATGTAAGAATAGGAGTAGCGCCATTTTTAAGCGGGTTACCGGCATTGCTTTCCTGAACAATATCGAGTTTTCCATCGTCCTTTTTTATCAGCCATGCCCAGCCTGAGCCGAATAAGGTAGTTGCTGCTTTTGAAAATTTTTCTTTAAGATCAGCAAAGGAACCAAAATCTTTTTGGATCTGTTTTGCAAGATCTCCTGAAGGCTCACCTCCTCCATGCGGTTTAAAAGAAGAGAAATAAAAGGTATGATTCCAAACCTGGGCACCGTTGTTAAAGATCCCTCCATCCGCTTCTTTGATGATGGTTTCAAGCGAGGCGTTTTCAAATTTTGTTCCCTGTACCAGGTTATTCAGATTGTTAACATAAGCCTGATGATGCTTTCCATAATGAAATTCCATGGTCAGTTTATCAATTACAGGTGAAAGAGCATCCATGGAATAAGTCAGTTTAGGGAGTTCAAAAGCCATGATTTTCAATTTTTAGTTTAACAATTTCGAAATGAATTTAAAAAACGGAACAAACTTATCATGAATAATTGCTTGTCCTCAAAATGCATATACAAAAATAAAAAAACCCGTGATATTTTTCACGGGTATCATCTATTAGAACTAATTTCTATCTAAGGTTATTATCTGAATCGCTTGTTTACCTCATCCCAGTTGATTACATTCCAGAAAGCAGCAATGTAATCGGGGCGGCGATTCTGATAATGCAGATAATAGGCATGTTCCCATACATCAAGTGCGAGTATGGGTGTTCCTTTTGTATCGCTTATATCCATTAACGGATTGTCCTGGTTTGGCGTTGAGGTTACTTTTAATCCTGAACCTGTTTTTACCAGCCATGCCCAGCCAGAACCAAACCGGGTTGCCGAAGCATCTGAAAATTTTTTCTTAAAACTGTCAAACGAACCAAAGACTTTCTTGATTGCATTGGCGAGATCTCCCGAAGGCTCGCCTCCACCGGCCGGTCTCATTACTTTCCAGAATAAATTGTGATTGTAATATCCACCACCATTGTTTCGGATGGCAAGAGGTAATGAAGATACTTTTGAAAGAATTTGTTCAATGGACTGATTTTCAAGACCAGTTCCTTTAAGAGCATCATTCAGTTTATCGGTATATCCAGCATGATGTTTTGTGTGGTGTATTTCCATTGTTCGCGCATCAATATAAGGTTCCAGTGCATTGTATGCATAATCCAGTTTTGGTAATTCAAATAACATGGTATTTTGTTTTTAATTTGTTAATCTGTTTATTTAGAATCAATATAAATAATATCTTTAACTGGTAAACCCGAATTTCTGCTAATTGTTCAATAAGGATCAGGTTTATTTATATTCACAGGACTATAAAGCATAATGCCTGATTTGCAGCATCAGTAGTATTTTTTCTGATCCGTTTTTTTAAAGGGATATCTTTGGGAATTACGTTTGTTACTGACACAGCAAGCTTTTCCCGGAATTCGGTGAATTGTGCAAAGAATTTACTTTAAAACTGTTATCTTGGTGCGATTTTTCAAAAGAGGATATCTGATGACAGTATTGTATAACCTGGGGATTAGGATTTTTTACCTGTTGCTGATCATAGCATCATGCTTTAACACAAAAGCCAGAAACTGGCTTCATGGAAGAAAGGGGCTTATGAAGAACCTGACCGGGAAATTATCAGGAAAAGATCCTGTGATTTGGTTTCATGCTTCTTCGCTTGGTGAGTTTGAACAGGGCCGACCGTTGATGGAAGCGCTAAAAAAGAATATGCCGGGTCATAAAATACTGCTCACTTTTTTTTCTCCTTCCGGTTATATGGTCCAGAAGAACTATGAAGGCGCCGACTTCGTGTTTTATCTTCCTCTCGATACAAAGGGAAATGCAAGGAAATTCCTAGAAATTGTTAATCCGGAAATAACATTTTTTATCAAGTATGATTACTGGTATCATTTTTTACATCAACTGAAAAAAAGGAAAGGCAGGGTATATCTGATCTCAGCCATATTCAGGCCGCAACAGTTGTTTTTTAAATCGTACGGGGCATGGTACCGCAATCTTTTACAGTATTTTGATCTGATCTTTGTTCAGGATACTCGTTCTGTCGAGCTGCTTGCTACTATCTCTGTAACGAATGTCAAGCTCAGTGGGGATACACGATTCGACAGGGTGGCACAGATAGCATCGGAATCAAAACGCATTGAAACCGCAGAAAGATTTACCTCGGGTAAGTTTACCTATGTGTGTGGCAGTACATGGGAAAAGGATGAAGATATCATTGCAAAATATATCAATCAGACTTCTCCGGGAAGTAAATTTATTATTGCACCTCATGAAATTTCAGAATCGCATATAGAAACTCTTCAACGTAAAATTGAAAAGAAAACCATACGGTTTTCAAAGGCAGGAGAAAAACGTGAAGAAGCAGATGTATTGCTTATTGATAATATTGGCATGCTGGCAGCAATTTATAAGTACGGGAAGGTGGCATACATCGGTGGCGGATTTGGTGCAGGCATACACAACATACTGGAAGCAGCGGTATATGGAATGCCGGTAATCTTTGGCCCGAATTACAAAAGATTTAATGAGGCTGTTGAATTGATTAAAGACGGAGGGGCATTCTCAATTACTTCTTTTAACGAATGCAAGCAGATATTCGATGAACTGTATTCAAAGAAGTCAGATTACCAGGGTGCTTCGGAAGCAACCAGGGGTTTTGTGACCAGAAACCTCGGAGCAACGGCTACGATTCTGAAATATTTAAAAAAGGGTTAACATAAAATTAATACCTGTTTCTTTTTTAAATTTCACTTTTACATCAGAAAATTCTCCAATACCATCTCTTAGGAGATGTCTCCACATAGAATCAGCATTGTGACGGTTTAAGGTAGCCCCCCCGGTCGGTGCTTTTTTATTACATTGCCTGGAACATAAATTACTTAAATAAGGAATTAATTAACATTTTTTAATTAAACATATTGATAATTAATTTGTTAACTATATGAAATCAAAAAAATGTTCAGGAAATTGTTGCATATTATTCTCGCTATTTTCCTGTTTGCATCAACTGCCCAGGTTACAATTCATGTGCATTATTGTGGAGGGAAGCTTATCTCTGCAACAGTAAATCATAAGACAAAATCTTGTTGCGAAATGAATGAATGCTGCAAAAATAAGAGCATTCATTTTGAGGTGAAAGGCAAATTTGAAAATCTTGCTGCCGCTGAAGAAATCTATGTTGCTAAGGTGAGTGCCCTTTTCCCATTAGTTTGCATTCTAAATTATGTTCCATCCCGCAATAGTGATTCTTCTTTTATAACTTTTACAGATTCATCACCACCATTTCTAATTCAAAAGGGACTTTCATTTTTACAATCATATCTCTTTTAGATATGCTTTGAGAACAATTGTATGCAGGATGATTCAAAACGTATTTGTTCTGATCACTATTCCGTTTTTCAACATTTGATTCCAAGGAATATTTTTAAATAATGAGATATGCTGAACAAAACCATTAAATTTTTTCTGGAGAATAAACTGGTGACGTTTATTATTCTTGTCATCTTTATCTTCCTGGGAATTGTGAATGCTCCCTTTAATTGGAAATCGGGTTGGATCCCAAGAGATCCGGTACCTGTTGATGCAATTCCTGATATAGGAGAAAACCAGCAGATCGTATATACCGAATGGCCCGGAAGATCACCCCAGGATATCGAAGATCAGGTGTCGTACCCATTAACGACGGCACTTTTGGGTATTCCCGGTGTAAAAACAATTCGCAGCAATTCCATATTTGGTTTATCCAGTATCTATATCATATTTGAAGATGGTATTGAGTTCTACTGGAGTCGCACACGAATACTCGAAAAGTTAAACTCACTGCCGGCAGGTACTTTGCCGGAGGCTGTTACTCCTGCGTTGGGGCCGGATGCTACTGCACTTGGTCAGATCTTTTGGTATACCCTCGAAGGCAGAGACAAGGACGGCAATCCTTCCGGAGGATGGGACCCGCAAGAACTACGAACTATCCAGGATTTCTATGTCAGGTATTCACTTACCTCTGCAAAAGGAGTGTCCGAGGTAGCATCCATTGGAGGATTCGTAAAGGAGTACCAGGTTGACATAGACCCCAATGCCATGAAAGCCTATGGAGTGACTGTTGCACAGATTATGCAGGCAGTTAAAAAAAGTAACCTTGACATAGGTGCCCGAACTATCGAATTTAACAGGGCTGAGTACCTTATAAGAGGCCTGGGTTACATCAAAAATCTGAACGACCTTGAAGAAAGTGTTGTTTCGGTGAAAGATAATGTACCTGTGCGGATCAGGGATGTTGCCAAAGTGAATTTTGGTCCGGCAACCCGTCGTGGAGGACTTGATAAAGGAGGCGCCGAGGCGGTTGGAGGTGTGGTGGTTGCCCGCTATGGAGCCAATCCGATGGATGTTATTAATAATGTGAAGAAAAAGATTGATGAGATCTCACCTGGTCTTCCAAGTAAAAAGCTTGACAACGGTACAGTCTCAAAAGTTACCATTGTGCCGTTCTATGATCGCACCGGGCTGATCAAAGAAACTCTTGGAACACTTGAATCAGCGCTGACTGATGAAATACTGATCAGTATTATAGTGATCATCATCCTGGTACTTAATCTCAGAGCTTCAATTCTGATTTCCAGTCTATTGCCTATAGGGGTGTTGATCACATTTATTGTTATGCGCCGCTTTCATGTCGATGCAAACATTGTGGCACTCTCAGGAATTGCCATTGCCATTGGTGTGATGGTTGATGTGGGGATAGTGTTTACGGAAAATATAATCCGGCATCTAGATATGCCGGATAATAAAGATGCGAAGGGCTCAAAGCTAATGAACGTAATCTACAATGCAACAATCGAAGTTGCTTCTGCCATTATGACTGCCCTGGCAACTACCATTGTTAGTTTCCTGCCTGTATTTGCCATGCAGGCTGCAGAAGGCAAGTTGTTCAAACCTCTGGCATTTACCAAAACATTTGCATTGTTGGCATCACTGATGATAGGTATCATCATTCTACCTGCTTTGGCACATATTGTCTTTTCAATTCGTTTTGACAAAAAGCGTATTTCACGTATCTGGAACTATTCACTCATTACAGCAGGTGTAATTTTCATCCTCATGTTCAGGGCATGGATCGCCCTGGCACTTGTGGCTTTTGGTGTGAATAACCTCATGGAATACAGGTGGTCCGAACAAAAGCGTAAATTTGTGAATTATATAAACATAGGAATAGCACTGATCGTTGTTATCTATTTTCTCACAGTGGAATGGATGCCTCTTGGGGCCCAAAACAGTACTCTTGCTAACTTCCTTTTTATAGTGGCTATTCTGGCGGTGGTTTTAGGTACTTTGATGACGGTTGTGCATTATTATGCTGTCATCCTGAAATGGTGTCTGGCAAACAAATGGAAATTCTTGTCAATACCCATCTTTGTGGTTCTATTCGGGATTCTCGTCTGGCAGGGTGCAGACAAGCTTTTTGGTTTTCTTCCCCTAAAGTTAAAAGAAACTAATGGATGGCAGACAATTGCCCGCACCTTTCCGGGTGTTGGGAAAGAATTTATGCCGTCACTGGATGAAGGTTCATTCCTGCTTATGCCCACTACCATGCCTCATTCCGGTATCGAGGAAAACATTGAGGATATACGCTTGCTGGATATGAAAGTAAATTCAATTCCTGAAGTAGAATCTACAGTGGGTAAGTGGGGACGTGTAGGTTCAGCCCTCGATCCTGCTCCCATCTCCATGTTTGAAAATCTTGTTAATTATAAACCCGAATATATTCTTGATGAGAATGGCCACCGTATTCGGTTCAAAGTTGATAGAGATGACGCTTTCGTTTTGCAGGATGGCAGTCGGTATAATCCTAATAAGGACAGTTTCAGAGAAATTGCTAAAGAAGAATTGATCCCGGATAATCATGGAGAATACTTCCGTCAATGGAGGAATAATATTTCTTCGCCCGATGATATCTGGCGGGAGATCGTAAAACAATCCAACCTGCCGGGATTGACATCGGCTCCGAAGCTCCAGCCCATTCAGACACGCCTGATCATGTTGCAGACAGGTATGCGCGCACCTATGGGTGTGAAGGTATATGGCCCGGATCTGGAGACAATTGAGAAGACCGGCTACCGGCTGGAGGACCTGTTGAAAAATGTTCCTGGTATTGAACCTGCCTCGGTTTTTGCTGACAGGGTAGTTGGTAAACCTTATCTCGAAATAAAAATCGACCGAAAAGCTATTTCACGCTATGGTCTTACCATTGACGATATGCAGATGTATATCAGCAGTGCCATAGGGGGTATGCAATTGACAACAACAATCGAAGGCAGGGAACGTTTTCCGGTGAGGGTGCGCTATGCCCGGGAATTAAGAGATAATCCCGAAGACCTGAAACAGGTCTTAATTCCCACACCTTCGGGTGTACAGATACCTTTGGGTGAGCTGGCTGAAATAATTTACACACGAGGTCCTCAATTGATTAAAAGTGAGGATACTTTTCTCGTAGGGTATGTAATTTTCGACAAAAAGCCTCAGTATGCAGAAGGGGATGTTGTGGAAAATGCACAGGCTTATTTAAACAAAAAAATAGAAGATGGAGAATTTGTTTTACCTGCCGGAGTCAATTATAAATTTACAGGTAACTATGAGAACCAGATCAGGGCAACAAAAAGACTTATGGTTGTAGTTCCAATATCTCTGATCATTATATTTCTTATTCTGTATTTCCAGTTTAGGTCCGTTACAACCTCAGGCATGGTATTTACAGGAATATTTGTCGCTTTTGCGGGCGGTTTCCTCATGATTTGGCTATATGGTCAGAGCTGGTTTATGAACTTTTCAGTGGACGGAATGAATATGCGTGATATGTTCCAGATGCATACGATCAACCTAAGCGTTGCGGTATGGGTTGGTTTCATAGCCCTGTTTGGCATTGCTACAGACGATGGGGTTATCATGGGAACCTACCTGATGCAGGTATTTGATAAAGAAAAGCCTTCAACAGTGTTTGCGGTGAGGGAATCGATACTCCATGCAGGAATTAAAAGAGTTCGTCCGGCTATGATGACTGCCTCCTGTGCAATAATAGCGCTTATTCCGGTGCTTACTTCCACAGGAAAAGGGGCGGATATTATGGTGCCTATGGCAATACCATCTTTCGGCGGAATGATTCTCCAGGTGATGACCATGTTTGTGGTGCCTGTTCTTTATAGTATGTGGCAGGAAAAGAAGATAAAAAAGTTAACACACATAAAATAATCAGCAATGAATATATTCAATAAAATAAAATATATGCTCACTATCCTCATTCTGGGAGGTGGTCTTTTTGCTCATGCTCAGGATGTTCTCAAGGGGTACCTGGTTGAGGCAGCCGGTAATAACCCAGGCTTAAAAAGTAAATTCAGTGAATATATGGCAGCCCTGGAAAAAGTCCCTCAGGTTGGTGCATTGCCAGATCCACAAATAACATTCGGATATTTTATACAACCTGTTGAAACCAGGGTGGGACCGCAGCAGATACGTATTTCGGCTTCACAGATGTTTCCCTGGTTTGGAACTCTGGGCGCAAGAGAAGATGCTGCGGCCGAAATGGCAAAGTCGAAGTACGAAATATTTGAAGAAGCTAAATCACGTTTGTTCTTTGAGGTAAAATCCAACTGGTACAACCTGTATTTCACACAGAAGACCATTGATATTACGCTCGAAAATATCACCATTCTGAACACATTCCGTAAGCTGGCTTTAATAAAGGTAGAATCAGGATTTGCCTCATCCGTCGATGTCCTTCGTGTTGAAATGGAAATTGCAGACCTGGAAAACCAGCTTGCTTTATTGAGAGATAACTACTTTGTAATGCAGGCAGCTTTCAATAATCTGTTAAATATAGATGAACAAAGGATTGTTTCCATACCGGATTCACTCGAGAACACGGATCTTAAGCTGACACGCAAAGCTGCTTTGGACAGCATACGTAATGGCAATCACCAGGTCTTACAAATGGAATTCATGCAGGCATCGTACAAAAAACAGGAATCTGTGGCAAAAAAAATGGGAAGTCCAAATCTGATGCTTGGGATTGATTATATGGTTGTCGGGAAAAGTTCAAACCCAATGACCAGTCCGTCAGAATCAGGCAAAGATGCTATTGTCTTTCCTATGATTGGCATTTCAATTCCATTGTATCGGCAAAAATACAATTCCATGGTGAAAGAAGCTTTACTGATGCAGGAATCTGCTGAGAATGGCAAGATAGATAAGATCAACTTACTGGAATCCACTTTTGAGAAAGCCAACATGAA
>Ga0315549_1000142_pt1 | contig 82635 bp, 74 predicted proteins | sample SalMarSW160200MG_FD_203101 | JGI IMG/M metagenome (GOLD analysis project Ga0315549, IMG submission 203101) | Salt marsh sediment microbial communities from the Plum Island Ecosystem LTER, Massachusetts, United States - Salt Marsh Sediment SW1601-200 ... | reverse complement strand
TATTTACAAAGGCAGGAGTCCCCGGGAAACTCGCAAGGTATTCGAGGGGACTCCATCTCTATCCCTCTCTTACCTTGCAGAAAAAACTATGTTTTTCCATCAATTATTTTGCTCAATCTCAAGGCTTTTCGAAAGTTTTGGGATTATGTTTATCCTGCATGGGCTAAAAAATATCTCGATCAATGGTTTTGGTGGGCCACCCACTCCAGATTAGAACCGATGAGAAATTTCGCCTGGATGATCAGGCGGCACCAAAAAGATATCCTAAATTACTTTAAAGTTAGAATTGATAATGGAGCAGTAGAAGGTCTCAACAATAAAGCCAAGGCAATCAGCCATAGAGCATATGGTTATAGATCTGCTGAAACCTTTAAACTTGCACTCTATCATACAATGGGAGACCTTCCAGTGCCTCAATTAACCCACAAATTCGTATGAGGAACCATAATTTAATACCGCTTGATTCTCAATATAACCTTTAATATGAAAGGTTTTTATCGTGAACCAAGACAAATTAGTAACTCTTGATGAGTTGGCAAAGGAAAGGCTAACTCCGCGACTGATTGGAATTGTTAGCAGAATATCAGAACTTTACATGGAGATCCGCCTTAATGATGAACACTTAACAGTTAGAGCAAACAAAATGGGTGTGCGGGTCGATTCAAATTTTAGATATACTGGATTGGGAATCATTCTGTTTGTGATTGTAGGAGGTTTTTGGAAAATGTTTATGTGAAAACATAACCCACAGACCTTCTTTATTGATTAAAGAGCGACTTTTCCTCCCTTTGGCGAAGTCGTTTTTTTTTGTGCCTTATCATAAAAACACCTTTCCGGCACGTATAACACATTAATCCTCTCCCGAAGCTTCCCAGAACATTTGAGTGTAACAACCTTCTTTGCTTCAAGCATCATGTCGCCGCCTTCTGCAGCTTTCTCCAACTTAGTCAAAAAAGGAATTGCCATTAAAACCTGTGATATCATCAATCCCCGTTCTTGGGGCTGCGGCGGTAATTCTTGTTATTTATTTTGAAATTTTATGTCGGCTTTATGGTTGTGATATCGAATTTTTATAGTGTCAAATTGTCGCCGATTATGTTTCAATAACCCTTGATGCAACCAAAAAATTGCGCGAACTCATTGAAACGTATTCGTTTACAAAAATCCCCACATTTCCCCATTATCCATAATCATTCCATAACCTTGCGACCCGCAAAACCCCAGCCCTCTGATGTCGCCGTTTTTCCATCCCCCCCCACACCTCAAAACTATCTCTCAAGTATTCCAATCCTTTATATTACCAATGTTATCGGGTGCAAAATTTGAACCTATTTAGTGTCCATCCATAAATGGTAGATTTTGGTTTCCGGTAAGGCCCGAGCGAGTTTTCAACCGCAGGCATAGCGCGCTATTTCGAGGATTGAAAACGAGCGAGAACGCCGCCGGGGGCCGAAAGATGCCGTTTATGGATGGACACTATTTAATTTCTTGACACATACAAACAACAAAAGTAAGTTCGCTGAAATGTTACATTTAACTACCTGAGGGGTCGGGGGATTTTATCGATTCTATCCTGGATTTTGTAGATACGAAGGAGCAAAGCCGATCGAAAATCGGCTGATTCCAACTTCCCTGCCGGTTTTGGCTATAGGACAAATGAAATCATGAAAGAAATTGCAAAAATCGAATTGGAACAAAAATTAAAAGAAACGAGAAAAGAGGTTGAACATTATAAAAGAATTGCCAAAGAAACTGGAAACATTTGTTTAAGAGAAACGGAAGCGTTATCGCAACTTATTTTATGGCGTAAGCAGGCCGAGGAAGAACTGCGGGAGAACGAGGAGAGATATCGAACCGTAGTAGAAGACATGCCCGCAATGATTTGCCGTTTTCTTTGTGATGGTACATTAAATTTTGTGAATACAGCCCATTGTAATTATTTTAACAAAAAAAAAGAAGAATTGATAGGGCAAAACTTTTTCCAGTTTATTCTTAAGGAAGATCAAAACAAAGTAAAAAATCAGTTCATGTCCCTGGATCAAAAAAGACCTACCATAACATATGAACATCAAGTCATGGCACCGGATGGAGAGATTCGCTGGCAGCAGAGGACCGACCGGGCCATTTTTGATGACCAAGATAATGTGTCAGAATATCAATCTATTGGAAGGGATATCACCGAAGAAAAGAATTCACAGAAAGAAAAAACCATGCTGGAAGTCCAGCTTCAACAAGCCCATAAAATGCAGGCTATCGGCACCCTGGCCAGCGGATTTGCCCATAATTTTAATAACCTGCTTATGGGAATCATGGCAAATGTATCTATAATGCTTTTAGATATTGATTCAAATCATAAGCAGTATAAATATTTAAAAAACATTGAAAAGCAGGTTGCCAATGGGTCTAAGCTGTCAGGTCAGCTTACCGGATATGCAAGGGCAGGCAGAGATGGGGTCAAGCCGACAAATCTGAACCAGTTGTTAAAAGAGACCTGCGATACTTTTAAAATAGCCAAAAAGGAGATTATAATTCATCAAGATTTGGATGAAAATTTACATGGAATAGAGTCTAACATAGGACAGATTGAACAGGTACTGTTGAATCTGTATTTTAATGCTGCAGATGCCATGTCTGAAGGAGGAGATCTTTTTTTGAAGACCATGAACATCACGGATAAGGAGATGACCGGCAAGCCTTATGATCCAAAGCCCGGGGATTATATTTTGTTGACTGTTAGAGATACCGGCGCAGGCATGGACAAAGAGACCAGAGAACGCATCTTTGAGCCATTTTTTACAACAAAAGGTCTTACAAAAGGCACAGGCCTTGGATTGTCTTCCGCTTATGGCATAATAAAGGGGCATGGTGGATATATAGATGTTGATTCTGAAAGGGGCTACGGTACAACTTTCAGTATTTATCTTCCGGCCACCAAAAAAGAAGTAAAAAAAGAAAAGGAGTTGCCTGAAGAAATTATAATGGGCAAAGAGACGGTACTGCTTGTGGATGACGAGGATATGGTTATTGAAGGCTGCAAGGAAATGTTAACTAAAATGGGATATAATGTCTCGATAGTCAGAAACGGAAAGGATGCGATCGAGATCTACAAAAAAAACCAGGATAAGATTGATATCGTCATCATTGACATGATCATGCCTGAATTGAGTGGTGGAGAAACTTATGACAGATTAAAAGAGATGAACCCTGATATAAACGTCCTTCTGTCCAGCGGTCACAGTATCAATGGTCAGGCAACCGAAATACTTGAACGGGGCTGTAACGGTTTTATCCAGAAACCTTTTAATATTAACGTTTTGTCAATGAAACTCAGGGAGATTTTAGACCAAAAATAACCTTCAGACAAAGCTTCAGCTAAATGATAATGAAGTAACTTCTCAATAAGTTCTGGTGCATTAAATGGTGATATTGAGCCGAATCCATAATTTATTGAGATGTTACATGATGAATTCGTAACAACCCGAATTCATCACATTTTCACTTTTTACGATTCCATTCATTATGAATTCATACCAGAAAGAACAGGCCGAATCGCTGGCCATGGTGCAGCGTCATCTTGAAACCCTTTCCGCATCTGAAAGAAAGGCGCTCGAGTTGCAAATTTTCGACTATCTGTTGTTTCGTGATGAAGTCGATACTTTTCTGTCCGAGCATTTTAGCAATCTATGCACGAAAAAGTGCTACGAGAGCAAGCTCAGTGCCTGCTGCTCACGCGAAGGCATCATTACCTTTTTCGGAGACATGGTTGTCAATACGCTGGTTTCTTGCAACGAGGAGATCAATGCACTGCTGGCGACACTAAAGAAGCCCAATACCGGATTTAAATGTATTTATCTTGGGAATAATGGCTGTATGTGGCGCGTTAAGCCGATTGTCTGTGAGATGTTTCTCTGTGAGCAAGCTAAGAAAGAAGTGTTCAGGGAAAAAGCATGGGCCGAAGATGCCTGGAACGAACTAAAACAACGCAAGAAATTGTATACCTGGCCGGACCGGCCGGTCCTTTTTGATGACCTTGAACGTTATTTCATGGATGCAGGATATTCCTCACCTCTGATGTACCTTCACAACAGCCCGGGGTTGCTAAGAGTAAAACAACAGGCCGCTTTCCCTTAATAAAAAGCGTTTATTACATTATCCAGTTCATTTATGGAAATTTTATCCACAAATGGTTTGCCGATATCTTCGAGCAACACAAAGTATAACCAATCTCCTTGTCGCTTTTTATCCTTTTGTAAAGCATCAAACACTGTTTTTCTGTCTGCCTGAAGACGGGTGGGAAGTTTTAAGTTCCGGAGCAAGCTTTTGATTCTTCCGGCATTTTTAGGCTGCAAATGTCCTCTTCTAACGGAAAGCTCCGAAGCCATAACCATACCGGCACTAACAGCCTCCCCGTGGCGGGCACCGGTTGTTTTTTCAATAGCATGCCCAAATGTATGGCCGAAATTGAGCTTGCGGCGCTCTCCTTTTTCTTTTTCATCCTTGTTTACAATGGCTGACTTGATTACGACAGAATTATAAACAAGTCTTTCTATGACTACGGTATCAAGTGCTAAAGCTTTTTGATAATGTTCTTCAAGATATTTAAACAAATCTGCATCTCCTATGGCAGCATGTTTTACAATCTCTGCCAGTCCGCATAAAACCTCTTTTTGGGGCAGGGTATTTAAAAGATTAAGGTCGCAGATAACAAATTCGGGCTGGCTGAAAACCCCGACCATATTTTTGTACCCTTTGAAATTGACGCCATTTTTCCCCCCCACACTGGCATCAACCTGTGAAAGAAGGGTTGAGGAGACAAAACCGAATTTCACGCCGCGAAGAAAGGTTGATGCTACAAAACCGGTAATATCACAGACAATACCTCCGCCTATTCCAATGATAACGGTTGAACGATCTACCCCAAGCTTTACAAGTTTCCCGTAAATACTCCGAACCGTATCGAGATTTTTTATCTTCTCACCGGTTTGGATGGTTATGACGGGATGTGGCGGAAAATTATTTTGATAAAAACGTTTTACATTAACATCGGTGATAATAACAACATTTTCTGCAGGGATGTATTTTCCCAGATTCTGCAATTTTTCGCCGACCCGTATCGTTGAATCTCCTGTGCTGCCATGAATTTCAAGGGTTTTCATTATATGCCCTCGCTTTTTTAGTATTTTCCTCTAGTTATTTTGGCAAAAACATGTGAAAACCGCAACAGTAAATCAATGTAACCCTTATTTTAATGTACAAAAAAACCTTTATTAAGGTTTCAGAGGTTCAAGATTTAAAGTTCGAGTGTTAATTTTAAAAACAGTTCTTGACAGGCATAAAAGTATTGAGTAATAAAACATAAAAACGCCGATTAGGAATCAAATTGATGCCAATACGTTATAGCAATAGATTTCAATACGATTTTGGACGTTTCTTTTTTAGTTTTAGAAGCGTCCGTCCGGTTGCGTAACGCCTAAAGTTACAACGCCCCGGATGGACCAGAGCCGGTCTGTCCGGGGTTTATTTTTTAAAGCCCCGGGAAATAGATTCTCGGGGCTTTTTTTTGGGCCTAAATTGAGCGATTGTCGAGGTTGCCGCAGATACAAGGAAGATGTCGTTCCGCTATAGTCAACTATGCGGGACGGTATCTGACGCAGTAGATGCGGTAAGATCGGCAATCCCGCAGGGTTTCAAATTTTAAAAATATAAATCAATTTAATTCATTAAAAATAAAAGATATTTGATTACCTTTTAAAATTTGAAACGCTCAGTTTAGGTGGGGTTTCATTTGAATAAAAGGAGGTTTACCATGATTCTGGTATTGGAAAAAGGGATTACACAGAATCAAAAGAGCAATATCCGGAGCATACTGTTCAGCGAGGGCTATATTGTTCGTGAAATGTCCGAAGCCGGACAGAATATACTGGGGGCAGTCGGCAAGGGAGGCAAAGAGACCGATTTTTTCGAACAGCTTCCCGGCATAGCCAAAGTGATCCCAATATCTACATCGTTTAAACTTGTCAGCAGACAGTTGCATACCGAAGATACTCTTGTACAGGTTGGGGATGTGGTTGTGGGTGGAGAACGTATTACGATTATTGCCGGACCGTGTGCTGTTGAGAGCAGGGACCAGGCCCTGACGATTGCCAGGGAGGTAAGAAGATACGGGGCTGTTCTGTTTCGTGGTGGCGCCTTCAAACCGAGAACTTCCCCTTATTCTTTCCAGGGTTTGAAGGAGGAGGGGTTAAAGATACTGGCCGAAGTCCGGGAAGTTACCGGTCTTGGTGTTGTGACCGAAATAACCTCACCCGCTCAGGCGGACATGATGATGAAGTATGTAGATGTCGTGCAGGTTGGGGCACGCAACATGCAGAACTTTGAACTTTTAAAGTGCGTGGGTCGTATCGGAAAACCGGTGGTTCTAAAGAGAGGGCTTTCATCCACTATTGAGGAATGGCTGATGTCCGCCGAATATATTCTTTCGGAGGGAAATGAAAAGGTTATTTTATGTGAACGCGGAATTCGTACCTTTGAACCCTATACCCGTAACACCCTTGATCTTTCTGCAATTCCTGTGCTTAAGACACTGACCCATTTGCCGGTAATTATCGATCCCAGCCATGCAACCGGTATCCGTGAAAAAGTCAGTCCCATGTCACGGGCTGCAATTGCTGCAGGTGCAGACGGATTGATGATAGAGGTGCATCATGACCCGGACCATGCACTTTCCGACGGCCCCCAGAGTCTTTACCCAAAACAGTTCGGTCAACTGATGCGTGACATTTATGTGATCGCACCGGTTGTCGGCAAACAGCTCGATTTTGACTATCTGGATAAGGCTAAAGCCGTAGACCACTTAAGCAAAACCAACGGGACAGGAATGCAGAGGGCTGCTTTCTTGGGTGAAATGGGCACGTTCAGTCATAAGGCCTGTACACAGTATTTTGGGACCCAGGTGGCAGCCGTGCCTGCACCTTCATTTCGGGCGATTTTTGAGGCCGTTAAAAAGGGTGAAGTTGATTTCGGTGTGGTGCCTTTGGAGAATTCTCTCACAGGCAGCATCCATGAAAACTACGATTTTCTACTGGAATATGATTTGAGGATTGTGGGCGAAATCACACTGCGCATCATACACTACCTGATCGGGCATGCTGAAGCCGGCGCTGACACGATCAGACGGGTCTTTTCCCTGCCTATGGTTTTTCAGCAGTGCCGCCAGTTTCTCGATCGCCATGAAAACTGGGACCTGGTGCCTGTCAAGGACACTGCCGGGGCAGTTAAGAAGATCAGCCAGAAGGCCGATCCTGCCGATGCAGCTATTGCAAGCCGGGAGGCTGCCGAAATTTACGGAATGACGGTCATTGAGGAAGGAATTGAGACAAACCCTCGAAATTACACCCGTTTTATTATCATAGGTGTTGATCAACTCGAAAAGGGGCCACGGCACAAATCGTCTCTCATTTTTTCAACCGGGAATCAACCGGGCGCCCTTTATGAGGTTTTGAAAATATTCGCCGAAAACGGTGTTAACCTGGTGAAGCTGGAATCAAGGCCCATCCATGGAAAACCGTGGGAATACATGTTTTATGTGGACCTTGAGGCGGATGCTGAATCGGAAACATTCAAACCAACCTTTGATTTGCTTGAAGAAAAAACAGACTATCTGAAGATTCTGGGCAGCTATTAAAGAGAGAGACGGCTTCCGTCCATTTCAATGTTGACAATTCAAATATTAGCCGTTAAAATTTTTTTTTAATTAATTTTCTATAAAAATTGGTGAAAGGAGAAATATTATGATTCGGAAATCTACATACAAAGTTCGTGTTACACGGAGAGAAGCCCTCCACGTCCATGATGAGTTCGGCCATTCGCTCATGCTGGTTGAATTGGAAGGTGAACCGCTTCACTATGAAGTGGGCGTGGCCGGTGAATTTGTCTCCCGCCGCAGTGTCAACTTCCATGACCGCGTAGAAGGCACCGGCCCCATGCAGGGTTATGCGGTAACCAATTTCCAGTATGGTTCGGTTTACAGCAAGTTTGAAGGTAGTCGTGACGGGGAAACCAAACTCACAACCGGCACATGGAAAACCTACAGAGGGACAGGAAAGCTGGATAACATCAAAGGCAACGGTACATTCAAGGTCACATCAGGAGAAGTCCCGGGCGAATTCATTCTCGAAATGGAAGGCGAATATGAGCTTTAATTGAGCCGATCGGGGATTGTTATAAAACAACTAACGCCGGGTTATTGCCCGGCTTTTACCTGGACCACGGCTGTGGCGATTTCTCTTAGGCGGAGGCTTGAAAGACCAATGACCGCCACATCGTGAATTTTTGGATGAGCCTGTAGAAAATCTTCGATCTCAGCAGGATAAATGTTTTCTCCGCCGGTTATGATTACATCTTTTTTCCGGTCCACCAGCCAGATAAAACCCTCTTGGTCCTGCCGGGCCACGTCGCCGGTCAACAGCCAGCCGTTGACTAAAACCTCCCGGGTAGCCTCCGGATTTCTGTAGTACTCCTTCATAACCCCCGGCCCCCTGACCATTAACTCGCCGGGCTCTCCCTGAACCACAGGATTCAACGTGTTGTCTACAATCCTGATCTCGCAGTCAAAACCGGGCAAGCCTATGGAACCGACCTTGTGCATGTTTTCCATCCCTAGATGGACACATCCCGGTCCGGTACATTCGGTCAGAGCATAATTGGTATCGTACTGGTGATGGGGGAAAACTTTTTTCCATTCCTTAATCAGACTGGAAGGTACGGGCTGGGCGCCGATATGCATCAGCCGCCACTGATCCAGATTGTAATCTTTGAGTTTCATTTCCCCGCTTTGGATCGCAAAAAGGATATCGAGCGCCCAGGGAACCAGAAGCCAGACAACCGTTACATGTTCTTCGGAAATAGCTTCTATGATCCACTGGGGTTCGATTCCTTTGAGGATAACGCTCCGGGCTCCCACAATGAAATTGCCGAACCAGTGCATCTTGGCTCCGGTGTGATATAGGGGAGGGATGCAAAGGAAATTATCCCGGTGGGTCTGATGGTGATGCAGATTTTCCACAAAGCAGGCAAATTCAAGATTTCTGTGAGTCAAAAGTGTTGCCTTGGGAGTGCCTGTTGTACCGGAAGTAAAGTAAAGGGCAGCTTCATCTGTAATCTTTATTGTAACTTCAGGATTAATAGGGGGTTGATCTGCAAGAACTTTTTGATATGATTCGGCATAGTCGGGTCTGAGTTCCTCCGGACCCTAAAAAATATAGGTTTCCACGAATCTATCCAGGTCTTGTTTGATGGAATTAATGCGCTCAATAAATTCTTGGCCAAAGATAAAGGCCTTTGCCTCGGCGGTTTCCGCACAGCGCCGGATCGTCTTTGCCACAAAGCGAAAATTAAGAGGAACCGCCCAGGCGCCCGTACGAAGTATCCCAAAATAGACAGGCAGCCATTCGATACAATTGGTCATTAAATGGACCACCCGGCCACCTTTTGTAATTCCCCTGGCTATCAGGACTCGGGCTACCTGATTGGCCTGGTCGTCAAACTCTTTCCAGGTGATTTCCTTACGACGGTTTTTTGCCGGCTCCCTTTCTACGAGTGCTGTTTCAGAACCGTACATACGGGCATTTCGGGCCAGTATCTTAGTAATCAGCATAAGTATTCCTTTCCATATGCGAAATTTTATGATGTGGATATCAAACCGGCGTTAAATGGTCAAGAAGCACGAAAAAAATTGGTACCCGTTGACGGGTTCAGGGGTCGGATTTTCCAGTCACGGCATAAACCTACAGGACAAACGCATTTGATTTCGGTGCAGCGAAGCGACGGCGTGTTTCTCTTGGAAACCGACTGACTGTTTGAAGGGCTTTAGCACGCGTTAGCCCGAGCCGAATGAAATTATGACTTAAACAATCAATGGGATAATTTAGAGACGAATTGTTCTTAATATCTCTGGCGCGGCTCGGGCTTACGGGCGCTTAAGCACAAGTTTCAGTCGGCTGGAAAGAGATACACGCCGTCGTGGAGCGTTCTCTGGGTATTGAGATTCAAACGCGTTTACCCGACATAAACCCATGTGAATAATTGACCGGCTTAACTTTCTATGTTAAAAGTTTATGAGTTTCTTATGATGTTGCAAAAGTCGAGGGTGTTGCACCAGCCCTGTTTTTTATACAATATTGGTGTATCAAAAGGAGTCGTATCATGCACTTTTTAGTTGTAGGCCCCGGAGCCATGGGATGTTTGTTCGCCGCTCGGTTAAAGAGGGCGGGTTATGAGGTCACTCTTTTGGATTATTTGCAGGAAAGAGCGCGGCAGATAAACAACCAGGGAATTGTAGTCCAAGAGGTTACCGGCGAATATAATGTAAAGGTGCCCGCGGTAGCAGACGGGATTTCCATACAGCCTGACTTTGTGTTAATTTGTGTTAAATCTTATTCGACAAAACAAGCGGCGGAGAACATCAAGCCGTGGCTCAGTCCCGAAGCGTTCGTGGTTACCTTGCAAAACGGGGTGGGAAACCTTGAGATACTGGAGGAGATATTCGGTAAGAAAAAGGTGTTCGGCGGTATTACTGCGGAAGCGTCCACCCTTCTGGGGCCGGGGAAAATAAGACATGCCGGACAGGGAGAGACCATTATCGGGCCCGAAGAAGATCCCAACAGCACTTTAGAAAGAATTGTTTCTGCATTTAACACGGCAGGTTTTAAAACCCGATCCATAAAAAATGTGGATGATCTTATCTGGGGGAAACTGATTATTAATGTGGGTATCAATGTGCTCAGCGCGATTACACGTCTTAAAAACGGGCGTCTGGCCGAGTTAAACGGAACTCGCTTGATCATGGAAAATGCGGTTAAAGAGGCGGTTGCTGTGGCTGTCGCTAAAAACATACAGCTTCCTTATCCCGACCCTTTCGCCCGTGTTATGGAGGTTTGCAGGGATACGGCCGGGAACATCGCTTCCATGCTTCAGGATGTCCTAAAGGAGAGAATTACCGAGGTTGACTTCATAAACGGCGCTATCGTGCGGGAAGGAATTACACTGGGAATTCCGACTCCTGTAAATCATACCCTAACCTGCCTTGTAAAGACAATCCAGGAGACCTACGAGGAAAGAATATAACGCACAAACCCCAAATTTGACTCGTTCACTGGTTTAGTCCCAATAACTCATTAAGAATTATATTTAAACATTTCACATCCGTTTATGAAATCTTTTTCACAATTTTTATGAAATTATATCCCCAAAATTGGTAATATCTCGGAGAAAATCCACGCAATAAACCCATCGAACGATTTGCCCCATACCCGATCGATCGGCATTATATTTCCCGTAACAGATTAATATAATAGTAAAAAAAAGACATCAGCCAATGAGTTTAAATGAATGGAATTGCCTTTTGACCGTTTGGCATACTATTTGCTCTAACCTATAGGCAAATCAGGATAATCCGGACCCATGCGAACGCTTTTGCAAAAGAATCCGCAACCACACAATCGTTCAACTTTTCTCAGAAACAAGGCGTGATTCAGACCCAGAGGCAACCGGCATAACGTTATCCGCAACAACAGGAGGAAGAAACAAATGACAAGGTTTTTAAAAATTATATTATTTTTCTTTTTTGCAGTTTTTTTAGCATCGACCAATACCCATGCAACCAACATTGCCGATAATTACATCGGCGCTGACCACCACGGACATGGCGATGTTATCGGTAGTTCAAGTTTGTTCGATATATCTGGTGCGGAAGTGAACCTTGTTGGCAATACCCTTACGGTAGACATTTATACGGAATTCGCCGGTAGAGGGGATAACGGGTATTACCGCTGTTTAACTGAAGGCCGCAAAGGTATCGGATACGGCGACCTTTTTTTAGCCAATACCTGGAGTCCTTACGGAAATGCTCCTTATGTAGATGATGAACACAACACCGGCACCACATGGACCTATGCCGTGGGCCTCGGTGAAAATCGTTGGGATAGCACAGGCGGCGGCGCAACTCTATACAGCCTTACCGGCGGAGACAACGACGTTGATGCCCTTCTCAGTGACGATTTTATGACCCGAGGAATATATCGAAATGGCCAGGAGGTTGCGGTAGATGCTTTTTCAAGCACTGTGACCTCCCTGTCAAATTCAGCCTCTTGGAGCATAGACGATGATTTTATCCGGTTTGTATTGGACATCACCGGCACCGATCTTCTCTCCGGAAATGAAATCGCCTTTCACTGGGGCCCAACCTGTCAGAATGACGTGATCGAGGGTAGCGCCCATGCTGCTCCCGAACCCGCCACCATACTGCTGCTGGGTACCGGTCTTTTTGGGCTGGTCGGTGTGGGCAGGAAAAAGATAAAGAAAGATCGGGACAACTGATTGATGGCAGATCAAAGTTGTTTTCGGGTCGCTTAAGGTCAAATGCCGGGATGTTGTGAAGCTAACAAGCTTTATCTCCCGGCGTTTTAATACCTGAATCTTGCATGAAAATTAATGAGATTCTTTACGTTACGTATTTGAATCGGGTTTATTCATAATCATCTAAATATACGTTTTACCCAAATGGTAGATGAGATGATGATTTTTCTTATTCATCAATTTTCACCCAAAGGGCGAGCCGGAGGCTTTCATCTGCTGCGTTATTAAGGGCTTGCAATAGTACACTATGACTTCGCCCTTAAGTGCCTTGCATATGAAAGCCTCCGGCTCGTGCAAAATTCAGGTAATATTTTTCAGCTCTCACAAGAAAAAATTCTGATCAACTGCTGGGTTCAACCCATTTTGGTTATCTTTCCTTTTCCAAGGCAAACGCATTTGAATCCCAATGTAGGGAGAACGCTCCACCGTCGCTACGCTGCACCGAAATCAAACGCGTTTACCCTGTTTCCTTTGTCTTAACAACTTGATTTTTTATAAATTTCTGGTATGGTGTTTGTAAACTCCAATATTAATATGCCACGGAACCATGGATAAGATCTATTCATTGGATTTCATAGTGATTTTTCATACCAGGATAACATCGAGATGGGAAGGTTGAAAATACTTGGGCAAGGCAGATCTCCTCAGGCCAGGGCCCGGTCACGAGGCAAGTTGTTTGAAGCCATGATGATCCAGGTCCTGCACCACTATGGGTACATCGTCGACCGCATCCTGCACGCAGACACCGCTGAAATGGAAATCGATATTGTAGGGAAACATAACGCAACCGGCTCACCACTTTTTGCCGACTGTAAGTTTTATGAAACAGCCATATCCGCTTCCAGGCTCCAGGCATTTTACGGCAAGTATATGGCGAGATGGCACAAAGACAAACGGTGCCACGGCCTCTTCATCGCCCTTCCCGGTATCAACCGTTCTGCCAGGGAATTTTATCGAGAGCATATACAAGGAAGTTCTCAAGTCACAGCACTTATTTATGAGGAAGGCGAAGTTCTGAAAGCAATTTCAGGAATTCCGGAAGGTGTGAGTCCGGATACGGCTGCAAAATGTATTCCCCGGAATATGGGAAAACCGGGTGAGTGTTTTCCGCTTTATACCGAAAAAGGAGTGTTCTGGGTCCAGCCGATCACCTCTCAAGGCAAAAGAACCCCCAATCGAATCGCTATTTTTAACGACAGCGGCATCCCTGTATTAAATCGATCCACACTGGGTTATCTGACAAAACTGTATCCGGAGCTTGACGATTTTGACAACATTACTGTGGGAGGCACGGCGGTTCTCCAGCCGGGTCTGTTTCAAGATGCAGATGAAATTGTCGAGATCCGGGGAGGTTCCGGATGCTTCGAGTATCAATTCCCGGCGCCACCAGAGTATTTCGTGGGCAGAAGACCCTTGCTTAAAGAACTCGATTCCTTTGCGGCAGAACTCATAAATAAGGAGACGCCACATCGCGGCATCGTGTTTGAAGCCCCTTCAGGATTAGGGAAAAGTTCGGTGGTCCTTGCAAGTGTTGCACGTCTGCTAAAAATGGGACACTTTGCCGTTGCCATAGATTCACGCACCGCATCGTCTTCAAGGTTCCTTGATCGTATAATAGACTATACTCTCAAAAAATTCGGAGACTTCGGCGGCATACTAACCGAAGCGGATTTTTCAAAATCCACAACAGGGTTAGACAGTGCAGTACAAGCAATTTTTGACATCGGGCAAATTCTCGAATCCCACAGCAAACTACTGTTCATCTTTTTTGATCAGTTCGAGAACATTTTTCTTCTGCCTGATGTGCTGAAACCGATTAAAGATCTGTTTCTGAAAATATGCGAAAAACAGACCCACCTAGTTCTTTGTTTCTCGTGGAATAAGGATCTTATTTTATCGACCCATGACTTTTCCGGAGAACTGCTTGGGGCGGTTACGGATAACAGCAAAAATATGATTTTGAATACTTTTTCCAGAACCGAAATTGATGCGTTTTTGAAAAAGCTCGGTAAGGATTTGGGTGAAACCTTAACAAAAGATCTTCAATCTTTTCTTGTCGAATTTTCACAAGGATATCCTTGGCTGCTGAAAATACTTTGTTTTCATGTGAAAATTGCCAGGCAATCCAGAATACCACAGATAGATATCCCTGGCAATCTTCTGAGCATTGAAGAATTTTTTCAGCATGACTTACAGAAGCTGTCAGATAGAGAGAGCGCCTCATTACTTGAGATTGCCAGGTCTGCACCCATGCGTCTTGAAGAATCGAGACCCATATTTGAACCTCAAATTGTACAAAATTTAATCAAGCAGGGGTTGATCGTAAACATCGGCAACACCATGGACGTTTACGGAGATATTTTTCGCGATTACCTGAACGCAGACCTATTGCCGAATTGGGATAATTATATCCTTGGTGCCGGCACCGGGAATGTTATAAAGGCTGTAAAGATCCTTCATTCGGCTGACGGCACATTGGATGTTTCCGATTTTAATAAACACGGTTTGGCGGAAAAGATTTTCTTCAGGATCGCGAAAGATATGGATTCTCTCGGACTTGTTAAAATCATAAAAGGCGAGGCCTCCTTGCAGATTAAACTTCCTTCATCGCCCCGTGATGTAAAGGTTGTATTGCGAATTCATCTGCGAGACAGGCTCAGAGCTAACCGTCAGGTCAAACGGCTCTTGAAAACTCTGGAACAAAAGAATGCTCTTGCCATTGACGGCGTTGCTAAACTGCTTGAGACTTGGTGCGTCTATATTTCGACAACCAGACAAGGCTGGTTAAATTACGCCCGTATCCTGGCGGAATGGATGGATACTGCCGATCTGGCTCTTCTGGACAAAAAAAATCGAAAACTCATTCGCTTTGATCCTGCAACGGAAATCCGCGAGCGTTACCTGTTGTTACCTAAAAGACGTGGCGCTAAAACTCCGAAGATTCAGTACGCCCCTGTTGAAGATATCGCCATAAGGCTTGTTCGAGCCCTTCATGGGGACGGAAGAGTGAATTGGAAAGGCCTGAGAAAAAGCACGATTTTTAGAGCCCTTGCAACATTGGAAGATCTGGGGTTTATTGCAAGAAAGACTCCATTGATAAAAGTGCTGCCAAAAGGAGAAGAGTTCGTATCACATCCGGATAGACGCCCTCTCTTGTTCGCACAAGGTGCTTTGCAATTGACTTCATTTTCAAGCTTTATAGAAATACTTGAATCACATAAAGTTAAAGGCAATACGCTTTTAAAGCTTGGTCTTGAACTTTGTGAGAATCTCGGCACAAACTGGAAGAATAGCACTGCCGAAACCATTGCCAAGATCATGCTGGATTGGGCCCGTCATGCGAAACTTGCACCCGGTGTTTTTGCTGAAATTCGAAAAGGGCCGATAACGGGCTGGAAAAAGAAGGAAGATCGTCAGATGAGTCTTTTTTAAAGCATTTATGAATTGGGGTGTAAAGATATCTTGATTCTTTTCGACGGTACATATCGCCTGCAACGGCATGAAGACGGTTCACAGGAAACTGTTGGTAAATGCGCCTGCTCCTGGTGGTTGAGAATCATCGATTTTTCAATAGACCGGCCGGAAGTCAAGTACCTTAGACCCTACGTCATTATTGCGACACAAACCGGGGAAGGCATCTTCAGAACAACCTGTGCCGAAAGCTTGGGCAAAAGGATATACAGGGATTTTAATTTAAAAATCGATGAGACCTTATGGATAGAGCACTATCCGGATGAGCCGGCTCTGTATGTCGCCGTCTTTAAGCCCAAGTCCTATTTTGGAACTGAAATATTTTATCATATCGACTGGAGGCCTATTATGCTTAATGAACTCAAAGCCATTAAGACATTTATACCCGGGGCTGAGAACATCGAATATTCATAGCAATTTTTCCTTGCCACGAAGAACCAGAAGGTGGATACTAAATATCCAGATTGGAAGGGTCCAATCGTTTCTATGGGTAAAAAGTATCCACTTTCTTTTTGGATTCTGGATTTAGGATCATGGAATTAAAAGAAGATTTGAGGGCAAACAATTAGCCGACAACTGCTCACGAGCTGGTGGCATAAGATTTGCTCTGATAACCAATTGAGAGGTCGGGGAGTTTTTTCGATTCAATAGCTCCATGAATAATCAGCGACTACATCATACAAACTCATACATAAGGGTTCGTAAAGAAAGAACAGAAAATATGGCTCTAAATAAATAGGTTATATGGCGACCCGCTTAAGGCATTTTAATTACGAACACAAAATACCGCTGTTCTATCTTAACGTTCCCTAATGTATTCAAACAGTGTATGATTTCGATGCTGATCATTCATTACGCTATTTACAAAGCTTTATAAGAAAAACACCCCAACTGCTGAAATACTTATGGCAAATAAAATTAAAAATAACCGATTTTGGGCAGGGGTTCCGCCCTGGATATTTATGGGTGCGGTGGTCGTTCTGTTCCCGATTTTTGCTTTTATGACCCTCCAGAATGTCACCCGCCAAAAAGAAAATAGCTTCCGCCTGTTACTGGAAAAAGGCGCTGCCCTGATACGATCGTTTGAGGCCGGTACCCGGACAGGAATGGGATTTAGCTGGAGCGGAGTCCAGCTCCAGAAACTCCTCACCGAGACGGCCCAGCAACATGATATTGTTTATCTACTGGTCACCGATACCAACGGTATTATCCTTGCTCATAACAATCCTGAATATATTGGCAAAACTCATGGCAAAGGATTAAATCTTAGAAGAATCATACACAAAGAAACAATAAAATGGCGCGTTGTATCAAATCCCGAGGGTAAGAAAATATTTGAGGTGTTCAGAAAGTTTTCACCCGTAGAAAGGGGATTGAATGTGGGGAATGGCCACATGATGATGCAAATGTGGTTTCAGCAAGGAATTAATCAAAGATTAGATATTTCTACATTCAATCCGATCATTTTTGTGGGTCTGGACATGGCTTCCATTGAAGAGGCGATACAGGCGGATACCAGACATACAATGGTAATGGGTATCATCCTTCTTTTAATCGGGTTTGCCGGCATAGCGCTGCTTTTTTTGGCCCAGAGTTATCGCGCGACAAGAATGTCCCTTTCCAGAATAAAGGCCTTTTCCGATAACCTGGTTGAGAATATGCCTATCGGCCTTGTTGCCATAGACAACAATCGAAAAGTCACCTCCTTAAATCATGTGGCCGGATTTATTCTAAGCCTTTCCGCTGCGGAAGTGATCGGCAAAAATGCTACGCAAGTGGTTCCGGAGGAATTATTGAAGTTGCTGGAAAATCTCGATACGGAAAAAGGTGTTGTGGAAAAAGAAATCGACTGTACTATCCGGGAAGGAAAGGTTATTCCCCTTGAAGTCAGCGCCACATTACTGAATGATGAAAACGGTATGTTTCTCGGGTATGTTTTGCTTTTCAAGGATCTCAGCGAGGTTAGTTCTTTAAGAAAAGAGATTGCAAGGAGCCAGCGCCTGGCATCCGTGGGAAGGCTTGCCGCCGGTGTTTCCCATGAAATACGTAATCCTTTAAGTTCAATCAAGGGCTTTGCTACATATTTCAAAGAAAGATATCATGATGTTCCGGAAAACCAACAGATCTCAAATCTCATGATTCAGGAAGTGGATAGATTAAACAGAGTTGTGGGTCAGCTTCATGAATTTGCGAGACCCATTACAGTTTCAAAAAAACCGATTAACGTCAGAACCTTTTTAGAGAATTCTCTCAAGCTGATAGAAAGGCAGACTTCTGAGGTAAACATTAAGATTCAAACCCGTCTTGATTCTGAAATAGATGAAATTTTTGTTGATCCGGACAGGGTCAACCAGGTTTTTCTGAACCTATATCTTAATGCCATCGAATCGATGAAAAACGGAGGGAATCTTAATGTATGGCTTTTAAGGAATGAAGAAAAGAATGGGATAAAAATCCGGGTCCAAGATACCGGTACAGGTATCAGCGAAGATGATCTGACACACATATTTGATCCCTACTTTACAACCAAAGCATCAGGTACAGGCCTCGGACTTGCAATTGCCCACAATATCATTGAGGCCCACGACGGCGAGATAAAGGTGGATAGCAGGTTAGGCCAGGGGACCACGGTCACGATATTATTACCTTATACCGGGGCTATAGAAGACCCATGAAACACAAAAAGTCTGTATTGATAGTTGATGATGACCGCACCCATCGAACCATGCTGCGAACCCTTATCGGGGGATGGGGATATGATGCTGTTGAGGCGGATGACGGATCAACAGCAATCGAGAAGGTCCAAGAACGCCCCTTTGATCTGGTTTTGATGGATGTAAGAATGCTCAAAGTTTCAGGCCTCGAAGCTCTTGAGAGGATAAAAGCGTTCAATCCCGCCATACCGGTAACCATAATGACTGCCTATTCATCTGTTGAAACCGCTATTGAGGCTTTGAAAAAAGGGGCTTACGACTATCTTACAAAACCGCTTGATTTCGACAAGCTGCGCCTTACTCTTGAAAGGGCCATGGAGCACATCCGACTAAAAGAGGAAAACCGGATTTTAAAGGAAAACCTCGGGAAGCATTTCGACATGCAGAATATCATTGGTCGCAGCCCGGCCATGACAAACCTTCTGGAAACAGTGGCTCATGTGGCTCATTCCGAAGCAACCGTTATGATTACCGGCGAGTCCGGAACGGGTAAGGAATTAATTGCAGGGATAATCCATTTTAACAGCCCCAGAAAAGACGGGCCTTTTATTAAGATTAACTGTGCCGCCATTACTGAAACCCTGCTTGAATCAGAACTTTTTGGACATGAAAAAGGGGCTTTTACCGGTGCTGACCGCAGAAAGGAAGGTCGTTTTTATCAGGCCCACGGGGGGAGTCTTTTCCTGGACGAGGTCAGTGAAATGCCCCTGACCATGCAGGTAAAACTGCTGCGGGTGTTACAGGAAAGAGAATTTACCCGTGTGGGCGGAGAAAAGGTACTTAAAGTGGATGTAAGGGTAATTGCGGCCACAAACAAAAATCTTCTGGAGCTTAAAACTCAAGGGATTTTCCGTGAAGATCTTTACTATCGGTTAAATGTTGTCAGCCTGGAAATTCCCCCTTTAAGAAAAAGAATAGAGGATATTCCGTTGCTTGCCCAGCATTTTCTGAAAATGTTTGCTGTAAAGAACCGAAAAGAGATAAAGGGGTTCACTCCCGTTGCAATGGATCGGCTTATCCGGTATGACTGGCCCGGCAATGTTCGAGAACTGATGAATGCGGTTGAAAGAGGTGTTGTGCTTGCTCGCACTGATTACCTTGATGATAAAGATTTTACGATCATGCAAAATTTATCCGGGCAGCCAGATGAACCTTTGCCTGTTTTTGTCGAAGAAGATAATAATATATCTCTTGAACAGGTTGAGAAGGCCACTATTTTGCGCACCCTGGAATCAGTCGCCGGCAACAAAAGTGAAACTGCGCGGCGTCTGGGCATAACCAGAAAAACCCTTCATAAAAAGCTAAAAAAATATGGAGTTATGCCTTAGCTGAAGAAATGCTTAAACTGCCTAAAATTATCCTAAGTTGAGCGATTTTTTGCGAAGAGATCGGTGCAGATCTAGTAAAAAATCGCTCAATTTAGGATTATGGTACGTTGTTGTTTTTAGATTCGTGTATATTTGTGATCATTCGTGGTTTTATTTCACCGCAAATAGACGCAAATAAACATAAATGGACATTCTAAACAAATGCCTTATGTGTTTAGATCTATGTTATTATTTTTAATTTCGTGTATATTCGTGTTCATTCGTGGTTTTATTTTATGGTTTTTCAATTATTTTAGGAGTTTTTTAATGAAATTTAAAGGTGCTCTAATTTTGTTTATTTGCTTTTGCTTTACCCCGGCGGTATTCAGCCAGGATTTATCTCAGAGATTAGATGTAACGCCAAATGTGTCGGATCTTTCTCCGGATGATATCATTAAAAAGGTTGAAACACGGTATGCGGTTTCAGGCTTTTCGGCCAACTTTTTTCAAGCTTCAACAATAAAAGCCATGGAAATAACAGACAGCGCATCAGGGAAAGCCTTTTTCAAACGCCCCGACAAAATGAGATGGGAGTATGAAACGCCCGACCGGCAAACGATAATAACGGATGGCAATAGGTTATGGATATGCAGACCGGAAGACAACCAGGTCATGGTCGGCGAGGCCCCTTCTTTTTTCGGGGACGGAAAAGGATTCAGTTTTCTTTCAGATATGAAGTTGGTAAAGAAGCAATTCACTATTCTTCTCGACAAAAAAGCTGAAGATGATTACCATGTGCTGAAACTTTTACCCAGACAGAAAACATTCGATGTATCGGTTATATATCTGTTTATTTCAACAAAGAATTTTGAAGTGCTTAAAATTGTTACCTATAACTCATACGGAGATGAAACACGAATCGAGCTTGACAACATTCAGTTTAAGCAGAAAATAGATGATTCCATGTTCAATTTTAAAATACCGCAGGGTGTTGAAATACTGCATCTTGACGAGCAATAAGTATAAAGGCAGCAAAGAAATGATCGGCAACTAGAGGTTATTAAGGAACTAAAGAATGAAGGAAAAGATAAGAAGTTTGTTAAAAAAAAGAAAAGCAATTATGCTTGTACATAACTACCAGCCGCCTGAAATCCAGGATATTGCGGATCTTTGCGGTGATTCACTGGAACTGAGCATCAGGGCAGCCCAAACCGATGCCAAGATCATCGTCTTTTGCGGTGTGCATTTTATGGCTGAAACCGCTTCAATCCTATCTCCGGACAAGACCGTACTTTTGCCCCGCAAAGATGCCGGATGTCCCATGGCTGATATGGTAACAGCGGAAGCCCTTAAAGCCAAAATGGATAAACTTCCTCCGATGCCGGTTGTAACCTATGTTAACTCAACGGCAGCGGTCAAGGCATTTTCAACCATATGCTGTACTTCGGCCAATGCCATAAAAGTTGTAAACAGTCTGGATGCTGAAGAGGTATTAATGGTTCCCGACCGAAACCTCGCCATGTATACCGCTTCTCATACGAGCAAGAAAGTTCATATCTGGAATGGATACTGCCCGGTTCACGATTTATTAACCCAGGAAGATGTCAAAAAAGTAAAACAGAAATATCCTGATGCTGTTTTTATGGCCCATCCCGAATGCCGGCCGGAAGTTCTTGCGTTGGCGGATAATGTTTTTAGCACTTCAGGAATGATCCGGTTCGCCAAGGAATCCAAAAATAGAACTTTTATTGTCGGAACTGAGGTGGGGTTGCTTTATCCTCTGAAAAAAGCAAATCCTGAAAAAGATTTTTATCCGGCTTCCGGTGCCATGGAATGCCCGGACATGAAAAAAATCACCCTCCATGATATTGCCAGGAGCCTGGAATTAATGGAAGGAGAGGTCAAGGTGCCTGAAGAAATACAGCGGCCCGCACTAAAAGCGGTTCAAAGGATGGTAGATCTGTCTCTATAAAAACAAGCTTGAATTTCATTATCTAAAATCGAAAAATGTTTTTCACGGGTTCAGAGGTTCAGAGGTTCAAAGTTTCAAAGGTTCAGGGTTCAAAGGTTCACGGTTGAGAAATTATAGGTTTACCTCACAAATCTAAACCGAGCCAATAGTGGGGAAGGATTTGCGATTTATTATTTGTTATTTCCGGTTTGTCCGTGGTTACGGTTATCTTGATTAGAAGCAGGTTCAACAAATAGGGAGGAGATTCTATTTCGGCCTTTGGCTTTTGAATTATACATTGCCTGATCGGCTCTTTTGATAAATGTTGATAGTTGTTCATTTTTAAAATATTCAGTAAGACCTATACTTATGGTTATTGTTACAACTTTATCGGGTTCCGGCAAAAAATGTTCTAATTCCACAGCGGTCCGAATCCTGTTGGCAACGTTTTTTGCCTCTTCACCTTTTGTTTCCGGGAGGATAACCGTAAATTCCTCTCCGCCATATCTGTAAGCGGAATCCATTGTTCTAAGGCATGACTTAATAATCTGGCTAAGCCTGACCAGCACTTTATCGCCTTCAAGATGACCGTATGAATCATTATACACCTTGAAGTTATCAATGTCCAAAAGCAAAAGAGCAAGTGAATGGCCGTAGCGGCTACACCGGCCAATTTCTACTTCGATCTGATTATAAAAGTGTCTTAAATTATACAGTTTTGTGAGACCATCTGTTATTGCAAGTTTCTCAAGTTTGCCGAGCACCCTGGCACGATCCTTGACTAATTGTCTATTTTTCAAGACTTTTTTTAATCTTAGCAGCAATTCCTCGAAACGAAAGGGTTTAAAGATAAGATCGCTGGCGCCTTTGTTTATGGCTTCTTCGTAAGAGTATTCGCTGCTGTAACCGGTCATTACAATGACATCTATATCATGATTTTGTGTCATGAGGTAAGTCAGTTGAAGACCATCCTTGCCGGGCAGCAATATATCGGCTATTGTTACATTTACACGGTTCGATTTTATTAATTCGAGCGCTTCTTCCGCATTGGAAGCCGTTATGGAATTGTATCCCGACTGGATTAAAAATTTGTGTATCGAATTTTTAATGTCAGCATCGTCGTCTACTATTAAAACAAGTTCATCCATCTCTTTTTGCTCAGCCCATTGTGTTTATATGAATATGTTTTCTATAATTATACGTTTCGGAAATTCTATCCCACCATAAAAGGGATCGAAATTACAAGTCTTTTAAGGGCAACCTATTCCAATTGGGTCAAAGCTCCTAAGCCCAATTGCTGCTTATTAAGTACCGGGGTTGACATATTTAAAAACAATTTGATAAAAGGCGTTTTTTTTACTTAAATTATTTCCAGAAAGCCATGTTGTTAATTTTATAATAAACCCTTATTATAAAATCAATGCAAAATTATGTCAACAGTCTTTTGATTTTGTTTGATTATCAATTGTCAAAAGATATATCATAACCGATAATGAAAAATATAAGAAATTTCAGCATCGTAGCACATATTGATCACGGCAAATCCACGCTTTCCGATCGCCTGATACAGGCGACCCATGTCATTATTGACCGGGATTTTAAAGATCAGATATTAGATACCATGGATATAGAACGGGAACGTGGCATTACCATAAAAAGCCAGACCATTTGTCTGCCGTATATATCAAAAAATAATCAGACCTATTCCCTGAATCTCATAGATACACCCGGACACGTAGACTTTACTTATGAAGTTTCCCGGGCGCTTGCTTCTTGCGAAGGGGCATTGCTTTTGATAGATGCCAGCCAGGGAGTGGAGGCTCAGACCCTGGCCAACCTTTATCTGGCCCTGGAACATGACCTTGAAATTATTCCCGTAATCAACAAAATAGATCTACCGTCGGCTGATGTTAAGCGGGTAAAAAAACAGATAAAAGAAGACCTGGGACTTGACCCGGAAACGGCAATACTGACTTCAGCCAAGGAAGGGATCGGCATCGAAGATGTGTTTGAGTGTATTATAGATTATCTGCCGCCTCCCACAGGAGATCCGGATGCGCCCTTTAAAGCTTTGATTTTTGATTCTCACTATGATCCTTTTCGGGGGACGATTGTTTATTTTCGGGTTTTCCAGGGAAGAGTAAAGCCAAAAGATCTGATTATGTTTATGTCAAATAATGCCGTTTATAAGGTTGAGGAAGTCGGGATATTTCAGATCGATCGTATACCCCAAAAAGAAATTTCAGCAGGTCAGGTAGGCTATATGATCGCAGGTATAAAGACGGTCAGCGACACACGATGCGGGGATACCATAACCTTAAAAGACGACCCCTGTTCAAAACCCATGCCGGGATTCAAGGAAGCAAAACCCGTGGTTTTTTCTTCGATTTACCCGGTTGCCTCTGATGGTTATGAGGAGCTGGCTACCGGCCTGGAAAAACTGAAACTAAACGATGCTTCCCTTATATATGAAAAAGATACGTCTGTGGCTCTGGGTTTTGGGTTCCGTTGCGGCTTTCTGGGGCTACTCCATCTTGAAGTTGTTCAAGAGCGTCTTGAGCGTGAATACGATCTTTCTTTGATACTCACGGCTCCTTCGGTCAGATACAAGATTGTCATGAATGACGGCTCGACATTAATTATCGACAACCCGGCCTTATACCCGGATCCAACAAAGATTGAATACACAAAAGAGCCGTTTATCCGTGCCTCCATCATAATACCCGATCGGTATATGGGGCCGGTCATGAAGCTCTGCCTGGATCGAAGAGGGATTAATAATAATTATCAGTATCTGAGCAATAATCGGCTGGAGATGATATTTGAACTTCCGCTGGCCGAAGTTGTTTATGATTTTTACGACAAGCTTAAATCTGTTACACAGGGGTATGGATCTTTTGACTACGAATTGATAGATTTCAGAGAGACCGACCTTGTCAAGGTGGATATTCTGATCAACGGGGATCGTGTTGATGCGCTTTCCCAGCTGGTTCATCGAGACAGGGCGGTTGAGCGGGCAAGGCGCGCATGTGAAAAACTGCGTGATGAAATTCCGAGACAGATGTTTAAAATAGCCATCCAAGGGGCTATCGGCGGTAATATTATAGCCCGCAAGACGGTTTCAGCCTTTAGAAAGGACGTTACCGCAAAATGTTATGGCGGTGACATAACACGAAAACGTAAACTCCTCGAAAAACAGAAAAAAGGAAAAAAACGGATGAAGATGGTGGGTCAGGTAATGATCCCCCAGTCCGCATTTCTGTCCGTGCTGAAAACAGACACAGATTGAGACCTTTGAAAAGAGGAGCGTTTTGCAACTGTCTCAGATTAAAAGGTGAATAAATGGGGAAAACCATCGCCGAAAAAATTTTTGATACCCACCATGTTGATAACCCTGCAGAAGATATTCATGTAATCCGACTGGACGCCGTATTCTGTCATGAGATTACAACACCGATGGCAATCAATGATCTGGTTAGCCGCAACAAGGACCGTGTTTTTGACGCGGAGAAGATCAAGGCCGTTATCGATCATGTTACGCCGGCAAAAGACTCAAAGACTGCCGAACAGGGTAAAATTCTCAGAGATTGGGCCAAACGCCACAATATTCTTGATTTTTTTGACATCGGCAGAAACGGGATATGCCATGTGCTTTTTCCCGAGAAGGGATTTGTGCGCCCGGGCTTTACAGTGATTATGGGTGATTCTCATACCTGTACCCATGGCGCATTCGGTACATTTGCCGCCGGAGTCGGGACCACAGATCTTGAGGTGGGAATTCTTAAAGGCGTTTGCGCCTTTCACTATCCTTCAACCATTAAAATAAACATCAGTGGACGGATGCCTGAAGGTGTTTTGGCCAAGGATGTGATCCTTTCCGTGATCGGCCGCCTGGGGGTTAACGGTGCAACCAACAAAATTCTCGAATTTACCGGGCCGATTGTAGATGCCATGAGCATGGAATCGAGGATGACGCTGTGCAATATGGCTGTTGAAGCCGGGGCAACCTCAGGTATCTGCCTTCCTGACATGACAACAGTTGAATATTTATGGGAGTTCATTAATAATGAATATCCTGATAAAAAAGCAGCCCTTGATGATTTTAGCCGGTTTTTTTCTGATTCTGACGCCCGGTACGACCAGGTGATTGAACATGATGTAAGTCACCTGGAACCGCTGGTTACCTTTGGATATAAGCCCGATCAGGTAAAACCGGTCAAGGAAATGGGAACCATAAAGGTTGACCAGGTCTATATCGGCTCATGTACTAATGGAAGAATCGAAGATCTCAGGGTTGCCGCCCGGGAGCTTTCCGGCCAAAAGATTAGCAATTCCGTGCGGGGCATTGTCTCTCCGGCCACACCAAAGATCTTTCGGCAGGCCATGGAGGAAGGGATTCTGAAAATATTTTTGGATGCCGGATTCTGTATTACAAATCCGACATGTGGCGCCTGCCTGGGTATGAGTAACGGCGTATTGGCCCAGGGCGAAGTCTGTGCATCCACAACAAACAGAAATTTCAACGGCCGCATGGGCAAAGGAGGGATGGTGCACCTTGTAAGCCCTGCCACAGCGGCAGCTACAGCCATCGCGGGTTACATTACAAATTCCAGACTTTTCAAAGGGTGATAAAAAATCATATCATGAAAAATTTCAGCGGAAAAGCACTCTTCCTTGATAGAAATGATATCAACACCGACGAAATTATTCCGGCGAAATATCTTTCTGAGATTACCAAACAGGCACTTCGGCCACATCTTTTAGAAGATATCAAGCTTGATGGATTCATGCCCCGAATTGATATTCAAAAGAAGAGCGTTATCATCACAAGAACAAACTTCGGATGCGGATCTTCCAGAGAACATGCGGCCTGGGCACTTGAAGTGAACAACATTAACCTGGTCATCGCAGAAAGTTTTGCCAGAATTTTCAGACAGAACATGTTTAATTGCGGCATGATGGCAGTGGAGCTGCCGGCGAAAACCATCGACCGTATTTTCATAGACTTTGCCGGCAAAGAAACCTATCTGGAAACGAATCTTGAAAAAAATATCTTTATCATAACCGCTAAAGGTCTCCGGTTGGAGGTGTCTTTTTCAATTTCTGACTTTGACCGTGCCCTGGTAATGAGCGGGGGGTGGGTGGAATACGCTGATTCGAAATATTGAGCAGAAAAACATCCGGTTAAAGCTCTTACAACTTACCAGGACAAAAGCATTTGAATCCCAATACAGGGAGAACGCTCCACGACGCTACGCTGCACCGAAATCAAATGCGTTTACCCTGTACAACTTACTCTTTTACCACTTTATTGATAATGGCGCCGATTTTTTCGATGCGGCATTCGACCACGTTTCCCGGCTTTAAAACTACCGGCGGATCCCTGAATATTCCCACTCCGGCAGGCGTTCCGGTTGAAATTATGTCGCCCGGAATAAGCGTGATATCCTCGCTAATGTTTTCTATTATGGCAGGAATGTCGAAAATCATATCCCGGGTATTTCCATCCTGCATGATTTCGCCATCTATGACAGCGGTCAGTCTCAGGTTATTTACATCGTCAATTTCATCCGGAGTAACAATGAAAGGACCGGCCGGTGCAAAGCTGTCAAAGGATTTCCCCCTGAACCATTGGGAATCGGAAAACTGAGCCTCCCGCCCGGACACATCATTCATGACAGTAAATCCTGCTATGTAATCGAATGCATCTGTTTTATTAATTCTTTTTCCTTCTTTCCCAATGATTACAGCAAGTTCCACCTCCCAGTCCACCTGGCCGCTGCTTTTGGGAAGTATTATGGGGTCATAAGGCCCGCTCAAGGCATTTGGCGTTTTACAGAATATCAACGGTTTTTCAGGATTTTCAAAGCCTCCTTCTTTGGCATGTTCGGCATAATTTTTTCCAAGGCAGATGATTTTGGACGGGCGATGAATCGGGCTTGCAATCCGCGCTTCGATTTTTCGGCCCGGATGCTTAACCCCGGCAAGCTTTTCAAGCCATCCGTCTCTGAAAAATGTTTCGCTTATATCCGGAATCTGAGGGAAAATTTCTCTCAAGTCAACGATTTTCCCATCTTTCCACAGCCCCGGCTTGGCCGTACCCTTTTGACCAAATCTGATTAATCTCATAGGTCTCCTATCAGAGAATCTTTTTTGTCAAAATTCTTTATGCTCCCGCGTTGCATGATTTTGCCTTATATTTTTCCCGTCCTCATAGCACTTCTTCCCATACCAGTCGATTTGTCTGCATATCCCACGGATAACACCAACCTCTTTGGCACGAAGCTGAAGCCTGGAAAAAAAACGGCGTAAATTGTTGACCCAGTAGTCCGGATTTTCAGGATTGATATAACTTATCCTGATCAGTATATCTTTGAGCTGGTCATACATTCCATCAAGTTCATGCCGGCTGGCAAGACGAGGAGTGAATTCCGTATTTTTCTCAAGACCGGCAATAAAAATTTCATAGCATATGATTATTAACGCCTGGGCAAGATTCAGGGATGAAAATTCGGCCGTGGGGATATTTACAAGGGCATGACAGTAGCGGATGTCCTCGTTGGAAAGCCCCTTGTCTTCCGGTCCAAAGAGGATAGCTATACGATTTTCAAAAGAAATGGGAACCAGCTTTTGAGCCAGTTTAGAAGGATTATTCACGACCTGCCGCTGTCCCCCCAGTCGCGCTGTAGTACCGACAACATAATTAAAATGGGAAAGTGCGTCCTTAAGATCTGTGCAAATGCTAATTTTATCAACAACATGTGAAGCGGCATGCGTCGCCAATTTCAGGATTTTATTCAGGTCAAAGTTTGGGGGGTCGATGACCACAAGCCGACTGAAGCCCATATTGCACATGGCACGGGCAACGGACCCGATATTTTCAGGATGTCGTGGCTGGTGCAAAACTATAGTAATGTTGTCACGATGGATAGTTTTGGACATCAGCCGTTAACTTCAAAGCTATTGAAAAAGAAACCTATTTCAAAGGCGGCGGTCTCGGGGGAATCTGAACCGTGCACGATATTTTTTTCGATATCCGTTGCAAAATCCCTCCGAATGGTCCCTTCAGCCGCTTCCCTGTAATCGGTGGCACCCATTATGTCACGGTATCTGGCTATGGCATTTTTTCCCTCAAGAACCATAACCAAAACAGGACCGGATGTCATGAAATATGTCAGACTTTCAAAAAACGGCCTTTCTTTGTGCACGGCATAAAAACTTTTTGCTTGGGCTTTGGTCAATTTCAACATTTTCATGGTAATGATCTTGAATCCGTTGTTTTCCAATCGTTTAATAACTTCACCGATCAGTCCTCGGGCAACACCGTCGGGCTTGATAATAGACAATGTTTTTTCCATGACTCTCAATTTCCTTTAATGGACTTTTATAACACGATTCGATCCCCGATTTTTGTCCGGCTTTTTCTTACAGCGCCGGCACCACATTCAACAACATACTGCGCCTTCTTCTTTGGAACGTAAATTGTAAAGCATATCATTTTTCCAACTGGGATATGCAGAGCATAAAATCATCTGCAAATGCCTCCTGAATCTTTTCCTCCTGTCCGAACTCGGAAACGTCGGTTGCTACATTTCTCCCGATTCCATATTCAACATCCCAACCCTTTTCTTTCAAAAGTTCAATCAGTTTTTCAGCTTGCTCCTTTGTGGCATCATCTCCTATATTTTGTTCAGCGATTAAAAATTTCATTTCACAGTCCTCTCTTTCCTAAATTTTTCATATTTTAGCTCATTCATGGTAAAATTTGTGTATTTTGAAAAACGTTTTATTTTCGCCACCCATTCACGAAGGTTCACCCTGTTAAATAGTACTAAATTTCACTTACTAAAGATATTCAAAGGTATTTTTCAAGAAAAATCGACTTGGGTTTTTTAATATTTAACAGGGAAGGCGAAGAAAGATTAATAAGTTTATCCTTTGTGTCTTGGTGGCAAATAATTTTTTGTTCTCTCCAAGCCGTAGGCCGGCTTGTTCAGGTTGGGTATTACAAAACATCGGACACATGGACCAGTGAGATATTAGAATCTTTGATATTTTTTACAAATTGACCGATCGTATGTACGGTTTCCGGAAACGGATGTCCGATTCCCACCGCATGCCCGTATTTTTTTGAATGTCTTTTTAGCTTGTTGAGTTGATTATAAATGGCTGATTCATCATGAAGATTATCCAGAAAGATGTTCCTGCCTGTAGCAGCCATATGAAGCTTTCTTGCGGTTCTATACCCCATGGAATGGCTTGATGTAAAGCTGTCAACAAAAAAAAGATCTCTTTTCTTTACATTTTCGAGCACTTCTCTAATTTCTTTATATGTCTCTGTAAATCTTGACCCCATATGGTTGTTTACTCCAACGGCATAAGGTACGCCGGCAATATTCTCTTCTATAATTCTCTCGATCCTGTCGGGCCTATCTCCGACATAGAGTGCTCCGGGTCCGGGGTCAAAAGAATCAATGTTGTAAGGCTCCATGGGTTGGTGAAGCAAGATCTCATGTCCGTTATCATGAATCTCAAGGGCCAAATCATAAGAATATACCAGTCGTGGCAAGATGGCAAAGGTAATAGGAACACCCAGATTCAGGAATTGTCTTGCATGGGAAAGGCTGAATCCGATATCATCGATAATCAGTGCAATGCGAGGCTGATCAACCGTGTGATTTCGATGTTTTTCTAAGGCAAACGCCTTTGAAAAACTATTCAGCCCGAAAAAACTTCCGATCAACAAACCGGCACTTTTCAGCAAAAAATTCCTTCGATTCATATGCTTATCCTTTTTAAACTTTTAAACAAAAATATTATGCTGCAATTATCGATGGGTCGAATGCCGCCAAGTATATTATCGAATGACCGTAACTGGTAATTTATGCAATATGTTGGGGTATATGTCAATAAAAAATACAATATGTTGATCAATTATTTTAATTGTATTAATATAGCCGGCTAAAAAATAACGGAATTGTGAAAAGGTCATAACCGTTTGGTTCTTTAAAACAAATCGATTTCAAACAAGTTGAAACGGTAATATTTTCAAACAGTCAGATCTTTTACATTTTATCACCAGTTGGCTCCATAATTTATTGAGAAGTTACGTTAAAAAAAGTAGAATTCCTTACGGTTTGGGCAATTATGTTTAACCGTCACTTAAAACTCAGACCGTTGGTAACGAGTCACTTTTTGACTTTTTACGAAACCAAGTGATAAGGTTTTGGAAACTCATTCATGACCTGATGGTATTCCCCGTTGAAAGGAGACTATAGATGAAAGACCGTTTTTATATTATTCCTGTGGGTGTTATAAAGAAACAGGATGAAAATGTATGGATTGAGGCCTATGAAAAATATAATGAGGCTCTTTTGGGTTTAGATGAATTTTCTCATATAACCGTATGTTACTGGTTTCATGAGAATGACACCCCTGAAAAGAGGAAAGTAATGCAGATCCATCCGAGGAGAAATAAGAAAAACCCTTTAACAGGGGTGTTTGCGACCCATTCCCCGTTACGGCCCAATCTGATTGGCATATCCATATGTAAGATACTATCGATACAAGGAAACACTATTCACATCGACAAGATCGATGCGTTTGGCGGGTCCCCGGTTATTGATATAAAATGTTTCATCCCCAGCAGAGCCTTAAAACAAGATATACGGTTACCGGACTGGGTATAAGGACAAGATCATGCTTACGGACCTTTCCGGCCAGATTGAAAGAATTACATACACGAACGACGAGACCGGTTTCACCATTGCCAGAGTAAAAGTTTACGGGCAAAGGGATCTTGTAACCGTTGTGGGACACCTTATATCGCCGGCTCCCGGCGAAATCCTCAACATGCGTGGCGAGTGGGTTAATCATCCCAAATTTGGCGAGCAGTTCAAGGTTGTGGAATCCAAGACCACGGTTCCGGCAACCGTTTATGGAATTCGAAAGTATTTGGGTTCCGGACTCATCAGAGGGCTCGGACCTGTCATGGCCGGCCGAATCGTTAAAAAATTTGGAGAACAAACACTCGATGTCATTGAAAATGAAATCGGAAAACTTTCCCGGGTCAAAGGTATCGGCAAAAAACGTATCGCCATGATACAAAAGGCATGGGATGAGCAGAAAGAGATCCGTGATGTCATGCTGTTTCTGCAATCTCACGGAATCAGTTCCGGCTATGCCACGAAAATATTCAAACAATATGGGAATCGATCCATTGCGGTGGTAACAGACAACCCCTATCGTCTTGCAACGGATATTTTCGGAATAGGATTTGTGATCGCCGACCGTATCGCCTCAAAACTTGGATTCCCTGAAGATTCACACTTGAGGGTTGAAGCAGGCATTCTCTATGTCCTCAATCAGCTCTCAGATGAGGGTCACGTCTTTTACCCATATGAACCCCTTATAAAAAAGAGTCAGGAAATCCTTGGCGTTGGAATAGATGTGGTTGTCGAGGCACTCGGTAATATCGCCGTTGAACGGAAGATAATCATTGAAGATATAAACAAAAGAATCGAAGAGTTTAAAGAAAACAACAAAGCCGTGTACCTGGCCAAGTTTCATTTATGCGAAACCAGCATCTCCGAAAGGTTGAAGATACTTCTAACAGCTCCTAAATCTGTCCGCCATGTCGCATCAGAAAGGGCTATAGATTGGGTCCAAAGACAACTAAATATTACCCTGGCAGAAAAACAGGTCAGGGCTATACATGCCGCTCTAACAAACAAGATCACGATTATTACCGGCGGACCGGGCACCGGTAAAACGACAATTATCAATGCGGTGTTAAAAATTTTTTCCAGGCTCGACGTAAGAACATTGCTGGCTGCGCCCACGGGCAGAGCAGCAAAACGGATGAGTGAAACAACGGGTCATGACGCCAAAACCATTCACCGCCTGCTGGAGTTCAGTTTTATTAAGGGAGGCTTTCAAAAAAACGAAGAGAAACCCCTCAATTGCGATCTTCTCATACTGGATGAGGCCTCCATGATAGACACTATTTTAATGCACTACCTGTTAAAGGCCGTTCCGCCTTTCGCGACTGTTATTCTTGTGGGAGACGTGAATCAGCTGCCATCAGTGGGAGCGGGAAATGTTCTCAATGATATTATTACATCAGGTGCGGTGCCGGTGGTGGAACTCAACGAGATTTTCCGCCAGGCCAAAGCGAGCCGGATTATTGTCAATGCTCATAAAATTAATAACGGTATTGTCCCGTCATTTGAAAACGATGTGCCCAACAACGATTTTTATTTTATCCGGCAGGAAGACCCTCAAAAGGTTCTTGAAATTATACTCGAGTTGACAAAAACACGTATTCCCCGAAGGTTTGGTTTTGACCCTGTCGACGATATTCAAGTTTTAACTCCCATGCACAAGGGAGTGGTGGGGGCCGAAAACCTCAATATGGAACTGCAGAAAACACTCAATCCGGTTCGAAATGGCATAGTACGGGGAAATCGGAATTTTCGAGTCAACGATAAAGTAATGCAGATCAGGAATAATTATGACAAGGAGGTTTTCAACGGTGACATCGGAAGAATTACCGGTATCCGACCCGAGGAATACGAGGTGATCGTCACTTTTGACGGCAGGGATGTTGCCTACGAGTTTTCCGACCTTGATGAAATCGTTTTGGCCTATGCTGTTTCGGTGCACAAATCACAGGGCTCAGAATATCCGGCCGTGGTGATCCCCATTCTTACCCAGCATTATATCTTGCTGCAGCGCAACTTGATTTATACAGCCATAACCAGAGGCCGGGATCTGGTGGTAATAGTCGGTACCCGGAATGCCCTGGCCATAGGAATAAACAACGACAAAACGCAAAAACGCTTTACGTACCTAAAACATAGATTGAGTTAATTTTTTTGCAACGAGACCTTAACTCTTGCTGGAGGTTATGGTTTGGAAGGAAGTAATCTGCTGTTTAACTTTACGGCTTTGGCATTTCGGACATTGGAATTTTTTCTTCTCATATTCAGAAATTTTCATGATCACGGTAAAAGGCTTTTTACATTTTTCACAAATAAATTCGTATGTGGGCATGGTATCATCTCCTTTTACTTATGAAATCTTTTAACCTTCCAATACAGGACACCGGAGAGTAAAAACCGATAACAACTAATTCAATTGTGACTTGGTTAAATTATACATCCTTATCAGTAGAGTATCAACCTATTTTCTCAATCGCACTAAAAATCTCCCCTTAAATATTTTTTTCTTTTTGACTCCGGAAATTTTTCAATGGCATACCGCAACATGGTGCGAGGCATCCTTTTATAATATTTCTTCAAGAATATCTCTTCAGTGGAAATATGACGCTTGCCGATTTCTCGCAGCATCCATCCTACGGCTTTATGAATCAAATCTTGTTCATCCGTCAGCAGGATTTTTGAAATTTTGAGTGTCTCTGAGTAGTTATCATGCTTAATAAAATGGAATGTCGACAATATTGCAATTCTCCGTTCCCACAAACTGTTAGATTTTGCAAGACGGTAAATAGGTTCTTTGCTTTTATCCATTAAGAAGGCGCCGACAATATGTTGCGCCGAGCCGTCAACAAGATCCCAACTATTTATAAATTTTGTGTTTTGTAAATACAGCTCATAAATTTTCTTTTTTACCGTTTCATTCCCCTTTGAATATTTGCTGACAAGGATCAAGAGTGCAAACAGCCTCTCCTCATGAATTGAGGACTTGAGTAATTGCATGACTTCCTTTATTGTGATGTCCTGATATTCTTTGACCAGCTTCCTTAAATCAGGAACTCTGACCCCTATGAAAACATCACCTTCACTATATTCACCGGGACCGGTTTTAAAAAATCTCTGTAAGACTTTAGCTCTTTCTTCACTCTCGAGTTGCTGCAATTTTTTTCGAATATCTCTTATTACCACAATATTAAACTCGATTTAAATAACATCTCAATAAATGATGGATTCGGGTTAATATGATTATTTCATACACCAGAAGTTATTGAGAAGTTAACAATTTAGCCCTTTGAAACAAATTATCGGATTCAGACAATCCGGTTTAAACATTTCTCCCAAGAGGAAACGGCGGTATCTGTCTTTTCTGCCTGAAGTTAACCAACAGAATGCCTGAGACGATCAACAATAGGGCGATAAGAATATTGACCGTGATCGGCTCTTCCAGGACAAGTCCTCCCAGCATGACTCCTGAAATTGGCATAAAGAAAATAAAAGAATGCAATGCAACGGCACCGTATTTTTGCAGCAAGGTAAGCCATGCGACAAAACAAAAAGAAGCCGTTACAAGGCCCTGGTATAAGAGAGCGCAAAAAACTTTTGCGTCAACATGGGCTATCATGGCGCTGTCCCAAACAAATCCTTCAAGAAAAAAGAAAGGAGCCGAAAATATCATGGGATAAAGGACCATATGAAACGGTTTAAAGGCGTGAATAATCCTTTTGGTATAGACTGCGTTGCAGGACCAGAGAAAAGCCGCAGCAAGGATTATTAAATCGCCGACCTGGAAATCGGCTGTGACTCCCTTTTTTTCCAGAAATACAAAAACCACACCGGCAAATCCAAGCATGATACCCAGGGTCTTTCGTTTGTTAATCCGGTCTCCGGGAATGAAATAATGTGCCAGAAAAAGTGTAAAAAAGGGTTGTAAATTAACCATCAGAGTTCCCCGGGAAGCATTGCTTTTGCTAAGTCCGAGATAAAACAGTGATAGTTGCACGGTAAACACCATAGAGATAATCAGTAGCTGACGAAGCTGCCCGCTCTCAATTTTAAAAGATCTTCCGGTAATTCGAGCCCATAGAAAAATCGTCGCCGAAGCCATACTGAAACGGAGCCCGGCGGTAGTAAACACCCCCAGTCCGGAAAGACTGATTTTAATAGCAACGGCATTGGCCCCGAAAAGGACACACAAGCATACGGTAAAAATTGCGGCTAAAAAGGAGAGTTCCTGATTTTGGGGCGTATGGTTGATCATTGTCTATATTATTCAATATGAACCGTATCTCCGGGTTTGGGAACAATTGCTGAAAAGCCTTCATTGTTTAAAAATTTTGCAAACGATAGTGATTGATCTTCTTCACCGTGAACCACGGCAATCTTATGGATATGCAAATTAGATTCCTTAAGAAAACGGAACATTTCATTTCTGTCTCCATGGGCGCTGAAACCGCCCAATTTTACGACGTGTGCTTTCAAAGGATAGGCTTTGTTTAGAAATTTCAGCAGGGGTGGGGAACCGTTACGACCGGATTTCTCATATTTCGTGCCCTGTTCAATAATACGACGTCCAAGGGTATTTTGAGCCATATATCCGACAATCAGAATTGTATTCCGAGGGTTATGGATTTTATGCCGCAAATGATGCAGAACCCTCCCGGCTTCACACATTCCAGAGGCTGCGATGACGATATGAGGTTTCTGACTGCGATTCAACGCCATTGATTCTTCGACCGAACCCACAAAATGAATCTTGTCAAAGAAAAACGGATTTTGACCTTTTGCAAGAAAGGTTTCATGAGTTTCGCGGTCATAAACTTCAGGATGCTCTCCAAAGACACGGGTAATCTTGGTTGCCAGGGGGCTATCCACGAATATGGGAACCGGCTGGACTTCATTGTCATTATACAGTTCGTGCAGTACATATAAAATTTCCTGAGTACGACCGTATGCAAATGCAGGTATAATAACCGTTCCTTCCCGTTCAACGGTATCTGTAAGAACCTTTTTTAACCTGGGTTTCAGATCTTGCAACGGTTCGTGAAAGCGGTTTCCGTAAGTGCTTTCCATAATCATCAGGTCGATGTTCCGGTCGGCCTCTTGGAAATGAAGCGCTGGATCTTTTATAATAGGTTTGTCAAATCGACCGATATCACCCGTATAACAGATCGTGCGTGAACGACCGTTTTCAATGACTTTAATTATGGATATCGCAGATCCTAAAATATGTCCTGCTTCGTAAAAAATACAGTTGGAGTCTTTTCCGATGACTGTCGGATTATGATAAGGTCGACCTTCAAAGAAACTGAGGGCATGTTTCGCATCTTCGATGGAATAAATAGGACGGACTGCATCCAAGTGATGTTTTTGGATGAGTTCGTTGATTTTTTCTATGTCGAGTTGATGACCGTCTTTTTTTAAAATCTTTTTGATATCGTTTAATTCTTTTTTTGAGTTTCTTTTTTTGCTATGCAACGTTTTATTCTGAGATAAAATAGACCTCAAGGTTTTATAATTGAGGTAATTTGCGTCTGATTCATGGATGTGAGCGGAATCCATCAGGAGGTATTCGCATGCATCTTTAGTTGCGCGGGTACAGACAATCCGTCCAACAAAATTGTTTTTAGTCAGCAATGGGATACGTCCGGAATGATCGATGTGAGCATGCGAAAGGACAAGGCTGGTGATGTGATGTGGATCAAAGGGAAATCGCCTGTTTTTTTCTTCTGTTTCTTTGCGACGACCCTGAAACATTCCGCAGTCCAGCAGAATGCGATCATTTTCAGTGGCTATCAGGTGCATAGAACCGGTAACTTCCCGAGCAGCGCCATAAAACGTTATATCCATAATCGTTATTTCCTCTAAATTAACGTCTCAGAAATTATACCACTTTCTGTAACGATGACAGTTTATTGAAGCATGGTCTTTTGCCTCATATATGGAAAGATGGAATGTTGGAATAGTGGAAGGTTGGTTTCTAAAGGAATTTTATTATTTATGGTTTTTTTTTAACACTCCTGTTAAGGCAGATTTCATCAATCACCCCTTTTTCCATTTTTCCAAAACATATTATTCCATTATTCCAACATTCCAATTGTGACCTGCCCGCTCGTGTCTTGAAATGGCAGGCGGGGCGAAGCGAACTAACTGGTTACTTGATTTGTCCATTCAACATGAAAATCGTTTTTAACAATAGATGCAATGTGTTCATCGAAATAAAAATGTTCTATAAGCCACTTTTGGTTTCGGTAGTCTATTACCAGATGATTATCGTCGATTATCCGTATAATACGGCATGTTGAAAGATCCCTGATACCGGTTCCCGAAGCCTTTAATACCGATTCCTTTGACGTCCAGTAGCGATAAAAAAGGATGAATTGATCTGTGTCTGAAAGTTCCCATTCACTGTCATGGGCTGTTTTTCTAAAAAGAGCCTTTGAACAGGACCGGATCTTTTCGATATCAATACCGATCGGAGTTGAAGCAATCACGCCCCCCACATATTTGGGCTTGTGGGTAAGGGACCAGTAATTCCCGTTAAAAGGCAACGGAACACCTTTTTCATCTTTTTTTAGGTTGCGTAATTGGACGCGGCTCTTTTTGGCGGATATTTCAAGGGCTTTTCTGGCATGTTTGCTTAGGAAGGAAACCTTTTTCCTGCCGGTAAGTTGTTGTATTTTGTCGGGGACAGCGAGAATTACCGGAAAAAGAGTCGGTTTCGGGTTTTGGGTTTTCGGATTTGGGGTTGTCTCCATATTAATTCGAATCGTGCTTTTGGCTTTGCATCTTGCGCTTCAATCTCAATGCCTCATCATATACCTTATTTTTCGGAAGGCCGTAATTTTTAGCGATGATTTTGGAAAGTTCGGATAGTTTGCTTTCTTTTTTCTCCAGCGCTTTAATTATCTCGGATCTAACGGTCTTAATAGAAATTTCTTTATTCTCTTCACATCCCGTTAATAGAAGCGTGCATTCGCCTTTTATTGCCGATCGTGCATTCAAGCTGTAAAGAATTTCAGATAAGAATCCTCTAATAAATTCTTCGTGTAACTTGGTCATCTCCCTGGACAGGACACCGTACCTGTCCCCCATAACAGATATGATCTCCTTTAAAAATGTCAAAATGCGCTTTGGAGATTCGTAAAATACCATGGTTTTGCTTTCACCGGCAAGGTTTTTAAGTTGCTTAAGCCGTTTTGCTTTCTTTTTAGCGGGAAAGCCTATGAATACAAAGGAATCGGTTGGCAGTCCCGAAACACTGAGAGCGGCAATGGCAGCCGACACACCGGGTATGGGGATGACTTTTATATTGTTAATGACGGCCTCTTTTACAAGCCTGTAGCCGGGATCAGATACTGATGGCGTGCCTGCATTTGATACCAGGGCCACCGATGATCCGGCCTTGAGCCTGTTAATAAGATCCGGCGTACGTTCATTTTCATTATGTTCATGAAAAGAGATCATACGACATTTGATATTGTGATGTGCCAGGAGCCTGCCGGTATGTCTTGTATCTTCTACGGCCACAAGATCGACATGCCCGAGGGTATTGAGAGCTCTTATGGTGATATCGTCTCTGTTCCCTATGGGAGTGGCAACAACGTAAAGTAAGCCGGGTTTATTGCTGGGGTTTGACTGCAAAATAAAATCCTCTTTACTCCGGCAAATTGAATTTTATGCAATAATCTAAACAGGTTAACACTTATAGCGCAACTTCTTAATAAGTCCTGATGTATTAATCAGGGCAAACGCATTTGAATCCCAATATAGGGAGAACGCTCCACGTCGCTACGCTGCACTGAAAATAAATGCGTTTATCCTAGTGTATTAAATGGTGATATTGGCCCCATAATTTATTGAGAAGTTACCTTCCGGTTCATGTGTAGGCCAGTTCGAAGGCATTTTTAACGATTTCTATATCAGGGTTTTTTTCTGCAGATCGTATGCTTACCACGTCAAACCGTGCCTTGACTTTATGTTGTTTTGAGGCTTTTAGATAGTAGAGTGCCACCATCGAAATTTTGCGCTGTTTTTTAGGGGTTACGGCCCATTTGGGATTCCCGAAACGACCGGATTTTCTTGCTTTGACCTCGATAAAGACAAGTGTATCCTTATCTTTTGCAATAATATCGATCTCGCCCAGCTTGTTACGGTAGTTCTGCTCCAGAATCTTGTATCCATTCTTTTTAAGGTGCCTGACGGCAATGGACTCACTTTCTTTACCGAATTGCTGCCGTTTGTTTAGCATCAATCATAAGACCTTTAATCTTTTGTATATGATTTATCAAAAAACGTTTCAGAGCCAGCAAAAAGTGATTTGGACAACAGGCTGTCAAGATCTGGAACCCATTCTCGCAACAGGCCAACACAAGTTTGTCAGGGTTTTTGTATGACTTGCCCATCTTGAAAAATAACAACTGCTGTTATATCCGGCCCAAAATATGTCCACTCTTCTATGGTGGGATTAATCCCAACAATTACACCACCCGGTGTAAATACATCGATCTGGGGCTGATTAACTAATTCTGTTAGATCAGGGTATCCCATTTTACGGATAACATCTCTTTTCTTGTCCTCGATTTCTATTTTCTCAATGTTTCTTTGGAAACTTTGTTTGGTCTTAGACAGAGAATTTTCGACTTTTCGTGGGACCCCCCAGGCTTTGGTTGCTTCTTTCTCCCGAGCTTCTTTTCTTGATTTTTCAAGATCTTTCGACTTGATATAAATGTCTCCAATTTTGTCAGTATTGATATAGGTTCCATTTTTACCTTGTTTAATACTATACTTTCCATTCATACCCGGCTGGATAGATACTTCAAAATCATTAGGATTGATATAATATTTACCGTCTTTATCTATTGAGATATAGAGTCCGTAGTCATCCCTATCTATATAGTAAGTTCCACCAGCATACACCATAGCTGCAAAAAGGCCTATAAATAACATGGTAAGTAAAAATCTTGAAATTATCATGTGTCCTGCCCCCTCAATAATCGGCTTATAATCCGATGGGCCTCCGCCGTGCCTACCGTGACGATAGGAGATGGAAGGCATTGTTATACAATGGTTTTTAACCACCAATGGTCTAAAAACATTACCATGGTATGAGTTTACACAAAAATATGGGTGAGAAACTTGAGTAAAATGATATTGCAAACATAATTCTATATTGACATATTTTGCAATAATAATATTTTTAAGGGAGCAAGGCATCAAAACAACCAGGGGCCGCTTAGATTTTTAGGTTTTTAAGAAACAATCACTTGATAAATTGACCTTTTTACAAATTACCTGGAGAAGGGTGTGTCAACTTTAGCAAATATTTTAAAATTAATCGCTGTACTAGTGGCTGCCTTATTGATCGGGAACTGGTTTCTGGCTGAAGTCACGGAGGCCCGCTCAAAGGGTAAACCATGGTATCAGCCTTATTTATCGATTCCGGGCTTACTGATTATTCTGGCGTTTCTGCTGCCGATAATCGTATGGATAACAAACAAATGAGTTAAACTTAAATTGAGCGATTTTTTACTTGATCTGCACCGATCTCTTGCACATCAAGGATCCGCGAAAATCCTCGACATATCCACGGGTATGCCTGTGGTTTTCGCGAACTATACCACTTCACCCTTATGCATCAAGATCTCAGCACATCTCTTCGCAAAAAATCGCTCAACTCAGGTTAAAATCTGTTCTATCTTTATGAGCACTTATTTATGAGTTTGTATGATGGAGTCGCTGATTATTCATGGAGCTATTGAATCGAAAAAACTCCCCGACCCCTCAATTATGTATATTCTTAAAATAAAATTAATTCGGCCTGCTACGAGTTTATCAATTTTAAGGAACAATGGAAATTTTCTTCCAAAACGCTAACCTCCTTCATCCTTTGAGGATCAAGAAATATTTTATATAATGTTTCGGTTTTATCAATGGGCCTATTTAGCAGTTTCTGCTCGAGCATTGATATTGCTTCAATCGATTTATCGCATACCGGATACCCTTTGTCATCTAGTCTGATGTCAGGTCCAAATGAAACCCTGGAGATATTATTGATATCTACCAGTTTAATATCTCCCTCGTATGTGATGATAAGATTCTCCACACCGGCAAAGTCAGGAACATAGGACGCTTCCAGGATCATTATTTTGACGCTTTTAATGAAATTTTCAACTCTTTTCTGAAACCTTGTAATAAGCTGTTCCGGGGTCATTTTTAGGGAATTGGGTCTGTTAACCTTTATGTCGGCAAAAATATTTTCCAGTTGATTTATGCCAATCGTTTCCCATGGATTCAGAATTTCACCCGCCACATACTCCTGAAGGCCGCAAAGAATGAAATCGCGATTTCCATTCCAGATATAATCCACGATAAATTCATCGGACTTTGCATAAGAATCGGATGGTAGATATTTTTCGATAATTTTTAACTTCCGTATTTCTTCAAAAACATCTTTTAAGGAGTCGAATCTGGCTTTAAAAATCCGGAGCATTTTTAAAGGCATGGCCCAGGGGAAAAATAATATTCCGTTTATTATTTCACCGCTGTTTTGCTTTATAACATCATCCGGATCGAGCACTTCCATGATTTGGGATCGCAACCCCTGCTTATGGTATTTCCGGAATACATAGGCTCCCGGTTTTCTGATAAAGTTCAATTCGATGATATCTTCATGGCTGATATGGGCTTTGTCTCTGATGTCTTTTGTCATTTCGAGGTTTTTTGTTTTGATGGATTCTCAGGAATATGTTCCGATTGATTGCCGCTGAGTTTTGGATCTCGCTTTGTGAGTATTTTAGCCCGAAGGGTGAAAATTTTTGAGAAATTGAACAAGAAAATTTTCGGTATAAACGGCCACCTGACAACTAGAAGCAAAATTGTAAATAACAAATTGTTTTCATTACTAATAAAAAGGCATCTCTAAAATTTTCATGAAATATTCGGGTTAGGGGTATTATATACAATTACAGTAAATACTTGATTATTAAAAACCCGGCAACAAGAAGAACTGTAAATGCGGTGGCTAGGATGTTAAAGTACTTGTCGATGAAGGATTGAATGCTGGGACCGAAAATATAAATGAATCCACCGACCAGAAAAAATCGCGCAGATCGAGATACAATGGATGCAATTAAAAATACCGAAAAGTTGATGTTAAATGCACCGGCTGAAATCGTAAATACCTTGTAAGGTATGGGAGTAAATCCGGCTATTCCGACAGCCCATGCATCATATTTTTTGTAAAGGACTTCAATGTATTCGACCTTTGGGGTCAGGCCATAAAAGTCTACAATACGGTCCCCGATTGAAGCCATGAACTGCCATCCGATCAGATAGCCGAAGCATCCGCCAAGTACAGACCCGGCCGAGCATATTAATGCATATTTTAAAGAATTTTTGGGAATGGCGACAGCCAGCGCTATAAGCAATATATCAGGGGGTATTGGGAAAAAAGAGGATTCACTGAAGGCCAGCAGAAATAATGCCCATGATCCGTATGGTGTATCTGCCCAGTGGAGCACCCAGTCGTAAAGACGGCGAAGCATAAATTACCCTTTCCATCCATATTCACCCACAAGTTTTACGAACCGGCACCCGCCTAAATTTGTCTTGTGAATGCCATGTTCATCCTTGTAAAGCTTAATCAGTTCCTGCGAGTAGCGGTCTCCTACAGGTATCACCATACGGCCCCCCATAGCAAGCTGGCTCACAAGGGGTTTCGGAATTCCCGGTGAACCTGCGGTAACAATAATACCATCAAAAGGGCTTTCATCCGACCATCCGGAAGTGCCGTCTGAATATTTTGTTACAATATTGTGATAATGAAGCTTGTCAAACATCTTGCGGCTGCTTAAATATAGAGAGTGTATTTTCTCGATAGTATAAACGCGAAATACTATTTCTGCTAAAACTGCGGCCTGATATCCTGATCCTGTTCCGATTTCAAGCATCCTGTCTTCTTCGTCCGGCTGCAGTGCCTGGGTCATTTCGGCTACGATATACGGCTGTGAGATGGTCTGCTGTTCTCCGATGGGAAGCGGGAAATCACCATAGGCCTGATCTCTTAAGGCCTCACTCACAAAAAGATGCCTCGGGACTTTGCTCATGGCCGCAAGGACTTTGGGATCCGTTACCCCGCGTCCTTGAATCTGCCTTCTAACCATCTCTTGTCGCTGGCGTTCATATTTTATGGAATTTTCATTCAATGTCAAAGGTCTCGAAATTGATACAAAGATTTGAAAGGGTTATATTGTTGGTTTAAATTACGATGCATGATAAATAAATTTTCTATCAAATTAAAAGGGTTAGGTCAAGAATTTAGAACCTGATATCAGAAAAGAGTGTTTTTCCGGACCCAAGACATATGCCATGTATTTAATTATGTGTTTTCGGTTCAGAATATAGTAATAAAAAAACCCTTGATTTCTCAGCATAATGTAACATAATTAGATAAAACCCGTCAAAACATAAAACATAAAGAACAAAGTAAAAGAACGATAAACATATACGCTTTGCACCAACCTAAATCGGTTTCCGGATCGGAAAAAGCTATGTGGCCAAATGAATAGTACAAAACATCTGATCTTTGCAAATTTATTAGTGATATTCATCATTAGCCTGGGTATAGCCGGATATATGATGATCGAGGGGTGGAACATTTTAGATGCCTTGTATATGACCGTCACTACGCTTACCACGGTGGGGTATGGCGAAGTACATGAGATGACCAAAATGGGGCGGGTGTTTACTATTTTGCTCATCTGTATAGGCGTCGCTTTCTTTTTGTATGTTGCCGGCGCTGTTGTCCAGTTCATGGTTGAAGGGCGAATCAGAACCATATTAGGGAGGAGAAGATTGGATAAAAAGATTGATCGACTGAAAAACCATTATATTATTTGTGGATATGGGCGTATCGGCAAGGTTCTTTGCAAAATGTTATTAAGAAAGCCGTTTGACCTGGTCGTTGTTGAGAAGGACCCGGAGCTTATCCCGTTAATGGACGCAGATAAAATTCTCTATGTGTCAGGTGATGCAACAAATGAAGAAAATTTGCTTAAAGCGGGAATGAAACGTGCCAAAGGGCTGATTGCTGCTCTGGCTACGGATACGGAAAATGTTTTCCTGGTGCTGACAGCCAGACAACGTAATCCCGACCTCTATATCATTGCAAGGGCAAGTAGTAACGAATCAAAGAATAAATTGCATGCCGCAGGCGCCAACAAGGTAGAATTACCATACGATATGGGTGCTGTGAGTATGGCCCAGCGGATCATCCGTCCAACCGTGACCAATTTTCTGGAACTTGCCTTTGCCCACCGGCGTAAAGATATTCAGATGGAAGAAATGCCGGTCCACTCTTCCTCTGATCTTGTAAATGTCATGCTGAAAGATTCAGGAATCAGGCAACAATTCAACCTGATAATCATTGCGATAAAAAAGCCTGATGGGAATATGCTGTTTAATCCTTCTTTTGAGACGGTTATCGAGGGCGGAGATACCGTAATTGCCGTGGGGCAGGAAAATAATCTTCAACAACTGGAAAAGATATTGAATCCAGCAGGACAAGAGCCTGCTTAGCGGTTATATTTTGTAAATAATTCTTTTTTCAGTAATTATAATATCGACATACTTGTCATGGGATTCCATTTGTATTTGCGGAATTATCTGGTTTTCAAAAGTAAGAGCAACTTTTCTTGTTGTGATCGATAATTTTGGAATAAGCCGGTCGTAATATCCATCACCGGATCCTATTCTCCCCCCTTTTTCATCAAATGCAACACCTGGAATTATTGCTATGTCGATACATTCGATGGGCACAACGTTGCAACGGCTCGAGTCCGGTTCCAGGATGCCTCTGGGCCCGGGCATTAAATCGGTATCCAGGTTATCGATTTTCATCAATTTCATTTCATTTTTTGTTGTGTCAAAGGCAGGAAGAATGACAATTTTTTTGTAGTTTAAACATCTTTTTATTATCTTTAGCGTATTCACTTCGCTGGTGCTGTTTATATAAAGCAAAACAATATTTGCTTCCAAGAAGTTGGCAAATTCAAAGAGACGGTTTTCTATTCTTATAATTTTTTCTTCAATTTCACTGTCAGAAAGTGCAGACAGTGTTTTTACTATGTTGCTACGTATTTCATCTTTTGTTTCTCGAATTTCCTCCATAAGTATTCTCCCGAGCAGATATTTAGAATATTATTTATTATATACAAATTTTAGCAAATAATGTCAACTAACAATAATCATTGACTATATGGCTTACCCGTGATACGACCTTCCTAAAACTTTTTCATAATTTAGATGCCTGCAATATTTTTCTCAACAATGTGGATCAGATGAGATGCAGGCTTTGTAATTTGGCTGAAGGAATATAGGAATTGTTATGCTAGAAATCAAGTTTGTGAGACAGAACCTTCCTGAAATTGAAAAAGCGCTTTCAAGGCGAGGACAAACAGCCGACCTTGAAACTTTCAAACAATATGATGCCAAACGCAAAACCATTCTTCTTGAGATTGAAAACCTTAGACATCGCCGCAATGTGGTTTCTGAACAGATAGCGGATATGAAAAAAGATGGGGAAGCTGCAGATGATCTTGTGACTCAGATGCGTGAGGTCGCCGGCAAGATCAAGGCGCTGGATCATGATTTGTCGGAAAGTGAAGATAAAATAAATCAAATCCTTTTTGGATTGCCGAATATACCTCATAAATCGGTCCCTGCGGGAAAGGACAGTTCTGAAAATCCTGTTCTAAAACAGATCGGCACACCGCCTGATTTTGATTTTGAGCCCCTGCCTCACTGGACATTAGGTAAAAAACTCAAGATCTTAGATTTCGAGACAGCAGCTAAAATTACCGGCGCCCGTTTTCCACTCTATTTAGGTAAAGGCGCAGGGCTGGAAAGGGCGCTTATCAATTTTATGCTTGATATTCATACCACAAAACATGGTTATACAGAGATACTGCCGCCTTTTATTGTGAACCGCAATAGCATGACAAACACCGGTCAACTTCCAAAGTTCGAGGAAGACCTTTTCAAGCTTAACGGGTGGGATTATTTCCTTGTACCCACGGCTGAGGTTCCGGTAACCAACATCCATAAGGGTGAAATTTTAAATGAGGAAATGCTGCCGATTTTCTACGCGGCGTATACCCCCTGTTTTCGTTCGGAAGCAGGTTCATATGGAAAGGATACCAAAGGATTGATCCGGCAGCACCAGTTCAACAAGGTGGAGCTGGTCAAATTTACTAAGCCGGAAACATCTTATGATGAGCTTGAAACACTTTTAAACCATGCCGAAACAATTTTAAAAATTCTCGGGCTTCCTTATCAGGTTGTCAATCTTTGTACCGGCGACCTGGGCTTTTCCGCAGCAAAAACTTATGATATTGAAGTCTGGATGCCCGCGCAAAATGTTTACAGAGAAATCTCATCGTGCAGTAATTTTGAGAGCTTTCAGGCCAGGCGTGCCAATATCCGGTTTAAAAGAAAAGGTAAAAAGGGTACCGAACTTGTACATACCCTCAACGGATCCGGGCTTGCTGTGGGACGAACGGTGGCCGCGTTACTTGAAAATTTTCAGCAGGCTGACGGGTCCGTTCTTATTCCCGAAGCCCTGAGATCCTATATGGGCGGACTTGAAAAAATATCGTCATGAAACCAAAAGATTTCCCGAGAGAGATTAGATCTTTTATCATCCCGAAACACCGTGGTAAACTATTGTATCGGTGCCTTGGCTGTGGCCGGGAGTACGGTATTGATGAACTGATCTATACGTGTCCGGATTGCGGACAGGTGCTTCTGATATTCGATGCAAATTTTGAACGCTTAAAAAAGATCCCGGGTAGGATATGGCGCAAGATTTTTGATTATCGCAAGATGCTCACAATCCCGGCGCTCAAGGGGATCTATCTTTATCATGAATTTATAGGGCCGGTTATACCGCTCGAATCCGTGATCTATCTTGGCGAGGGACACACTCCTGTTGTAGAAGCAAACGATTTCCTACAGGGGAAAGCAAATCTTAAATTCTACTTTAAAAATGACGGCCAGAATCCCAGCGCCTCATTTAAAGACAGGGGGATGGCCAGCGCATTGAGCTATATCAATTATCTGGTTCAAAAAGGTCATACTTCCGATGTGCTTGCCATATGTGCTTCCACCGGAGATACCTCGGCTGCTGCGGCCTTGTATGCATCTTTTCTTCAACCCCATGTTAAATCCGCAGTGCTCCTACCCCATAAGAAGGTGACACCGCAGCAACTTTCTCAGCCTCTGGGAAGCGGCGCCGCTGTGTTTGAGATGCCGGGTGTGTTTGACGATTGCATGAAGGTTGTTGAAGCACTGTCGGAAAATTACAATGTCGCGCTTTTGAACTCAAAAAATGCCTGGCGTATACTGGGTCAGGAGTCATATTCGTATGAAATCGCACAGGCGTTTGAGTATGACATGGGAAACAAAGTAGTGGTTGTCCCGATCGGTAATGCCGGCAATATTACTGCTGTAATAAGCGGGTTTTTGAAATTTTATGAGACCGGTATTATACGTTCTTTGCCGAAAATATTGGGTGTTCAGTCGGAACATGCCAATCCTGTTTATCGGTATTATCTGGAACCTGATGCTAAAAAACGAAAATTTATTCCAGTAGCCGTTAAGGCGAGTGTGGCCCAGGCAGCCATGATCGGCAATCCTGTTTCAATGCCGAGAGTGATTCATCTGGTGGATTTATATAACAGTTTGTCAGGCAGGCAGAACGTCTTTTTTATTGAGGTTACCGAACAATCCATAATGGACTGGGAACTTCTGGCCAACCGTAATGGACATATCGCCTGTACCCATGGCGGCGAATCTCTTGCCGGTCTGATTATCGCTCGCAAGCAAAAAATTGTTGGACAAAAGGATGTTGCCATCGTCGACTCAACGGCTCATTCACTAAAGTTTTCGGGTTTTCAGGAGATGTATTTTGAGAATAGCTTTCCTGCAGAATTCGAAATTTCTCCGAACCCGGATCTTATTAACACCCCTGTTTACGTTCATCCAGATGATCTCGCAAATGTTCCTGCTCCAGGGAAACCATTGCACGGCGAAGATTTTGAGCGGTTTGTCCAAGGTGTATCCTCAGAGATTGCAAAGATTTTGAGTCTCAAAAAAAGGCAGAAAGCATGAAATTCCAAGGATCATTTTTAGTATTCGTCTTTTTGGTGATACTCATTCCGGCATGCCTGATTTTTCCCCGCTCCGCATATAATGCTTTTTTGTATAAAAGCTATACCATTCGATATGACAGAGGCTGGGACATATTATGTGATCCATATGTTGTGAAAAAAAACGACTGGCTTTACAAACTCTTCAGACAAAAAGGGGAAATCTCTCACAGGGATTTCCCGGAATTTTTGAGGATATTCAAACGGATAAATCCACACATTCATGATATAAACAGAATTCGTGCCGGTCAGTATATTATTATTCCATTAAAGAAGTTAAGCCCGGTTTCAATGCCCGGACAATCTTCAGGTGTGGTTACAATTCCGTTTGTGACCATCCCCAACATACCTGAAACCCTTGAAAGGTATTCAGCAGAGTATACCGTCCAAAAGGGAGATTGCATATCAATTCTTATTTCGACAAGATACGGGTCTTATGGCACAGAACCATACAAACAGGGCATCGAACTGTTCAGACTGATCAATCCTGATATCAAAGATCTGGATCGTATTTATGCCGGCCAGGATATCCTTATCCCGGATCCGGCTATTCTAAACCGGCCATGGTATCAATCCCTGTTTGACAGTTCAGCAGATAATAACAACCGTTCCGAAACAACACCGGAGTTTTCTGTTTCGGAAGACAGGAAGGAGCAACAGACGACTCATTTATCAAAAATTTCGTCGGTTTTAGATGGGAAACTTATTAATAAAGGCGTGTACTATTTTCCAAGGCCCGGCCGGGAGGATTTTGCGCTCGATCTTTCCAGAATTTCCTTAATGGAATTAAAAAATGGAACCCGGATCCTTTTTCCAATGGATAATAAAAATCAGGGCCCTGAGCTTGATATTGTAAAATCCTTCTGGAAGGATGTACATATCGTTCGAATTGCGCCAAACGATTCTGCAAAATATGTCTTTGATGCTGTTTTTAAAAGCCTGGATAGAAATTTTTTAAAAAACCCTTTGTCTTTTTTCGATCAAGGAGTCAAGGTCGAGGTCCGGGGGGAATGGATATTTGATAAAATTGCTGAGAAAGGAAAAAGCGTGCGCCATTTTTGTATATCCCTTATTGATCATCCCGGCGAGCGGACTCCCGAATCAATCTTGCGCTACCTGGATCAAAATAATATCGTTTTAAAAGAGGTCCTTACGGGTAATAATACCGCCGCACAGAAATCTAATAGACCGGGTCCCCGTAAATCGTCTGAAATTGTGAGTACCATCGATTCTTCAGATCAAAAAACCTTTGTAAATGATTTGATTACGGCCATTGGATTCACGTACTCCCCCAATGTCAGTATTTCATTTCCGTATTCCGGAGTTCAAGTAAAGACGGTTTCGAATCTTGTCATCGGAAGTGACGGAAGCCCATTCCTTTTAGATTTTGGGGATCTTTACGGCGATGCTGTTTCTGCCATTGAAAAGACCGGCTTTACCGTCATCCAGATTAAAAATGATGATAATTATCCTGTGATAATACAAAAGATTCTTGGCGCCATGGATGTTTCTTATACAAATAATCCAACTTTTCTTGCAGCCAAAAGACCTGCCATCTATAATACCGTTTTGACTATACCCGGTTTTCTGGTTACCGGTGCAGGAAAACCAAGAATTCTTCTTTCTTTTGCTGCCCCGCATAGTGGGATAATTCAATTTTTAACAAATCAAGGGGTTAAGATCAGTCTGATCGAACCGTCTAAAAACAATGTAACTTCTCAAAAAATTGTTGAGCCAACTGGTGATAAAAAGTAAAAGATCTGACTGTTTCAGATATTTTTCATTTTATTATCAGTGGGCGGCTCAGTATTATCATTTAATACACCATAACTTATTGAGAAATTACCAAAAAACATCCAACGTATCATTAAGGTTAAAAAAAATGAAAACATATGGATTTGTCTGGCCAGTAGTTTTAATTTTGATATTCGGCATTATTTCGTGTGCGGCAAATCTGGAATTGCAGAAAAAACAGGCCAAAGCTTCAAGGAGTTTTGGCGAAGCATATTACCGGCAGGGAAATTATCCTGGCGCGTTAGGAGAATTTCTTAAATCAGAAACCCTTTATCCCGGCGATCCTTTTCTCCAAAACGACCTGGGCCTCACTTATATGGCCATGGGAAAAATGGATCTTGCCGTCAAACATTTCAAAAAGGCCCTTGAAATTAAACCCGATTACGCTCCTGCCATAAATAATTTAGGAACCGCCTATCTAAACAAGAAAGAATGGGATACGGCCATCAGGTATTTCAAGGAGGTTAGCGAAAACCTTCTGTATGCTACGCCTCATTTTGCTCTTTCCAATCTGGGATGGGCCTACTACAACAAGAAAGAGTATGCACTTGCTGAAAAGTTTTATCTTAAGGCCCTTGAAATAAGTCCGAAGTTTATCAATGCGCTGGTCGGTCTCGGCAAGACGTATACTGCGATGGGCAGAAGTTCAGAGGCTGTGGCCACACTTGAAAAAGCCGTTACAGATTATCCGCGTTTAGGTCAATTATATTTCGATCTGGCACAGGCCTACACCTTATCGGGTGAATATAAAAAGGCTCTTGACGCTTATGAAAAGGCGGTTGAATTTGCTCCGGACAGTGCCCTTTCCCGGGAAGCGGAAAGAGAGGCTCGAAAATTAAGGCGATTTCGGGAATGAAAAATCTTACAGATTGGGTTTTATATTGCGTTGTTCAAGCTGAACGATACTGGGAGTAATAAATATCAGCAGCTCATCCAGTTGGTCTTCTTTGGAATTTGTTTTAAAGAGCCAGCCGAGAACCGGTATTTTCATCAGTCCCGGGATCCCGCTCTCATCTCTATCTTTTCTTGTTTTCCGGATACCGCCGATGATCACCGTATCCCCGTCATTTACCAAAAGCTCGGTGTTGGCTTCCTTGGTGGTAAATGATAACTGATTATTAATGACCGCACCGACTTCATTATTTTTTACTGTAATTTCCATTGAAATGCGGTTGTCAGGGGTGACATGGGGTGTAACTTCAAGCTCAAGGGCGATGTCTTCAAGTTCTACCGTGGTATTTCCATCAGCATCCAGCTTGGTATACGGGTACTTTAAACCCTGTTTGATCTTGGCCAATGTATTGTCGAGTGCTAAAATTTTAGGGGTAGAAATTATCTTTACCTGTCCATCACTTTCAGCTGCCTCTATCTTAGCGCCCAAGGTCCATGGTGAGCCGGTCAGCGCGCTGAAATTAATCCCCAAACTTCCGAGGCTGGACATAGGTGGATTGGTTGCTGAAAAAGAAAAATCACGAATATATTTGTTGCCGACCGGACCATAAGTTCCTGACAGAGTGACTCCAAGCTCTCTCGAGAAGTTATTGCTGGCTTCGACAATTCTGGCTTCAATGAGAACCTGTGGGGTTACCCGGTCGAGTTTTTGAACGATTTCCCTGGCTCGTGTAATGGATCGCGCCACATCCGACATGACAATCATGTTGTTGATTTTATCAATGCTAACTTTGCCGCGTGTGGGGTTGAATTTACTAATTCCCTGATCATTTGTAAATTGTCCGTCTACCGCAAGATGTTTGCCGATATTAATTGCGTCAACATAGCTGATACGCATAAATACGGTAATCAGTTCTTCCTCATTTTCGGCTTCCCGCTTTGCTGCTAACTTTTCTTTTCTTTCCTCTTCTTCCTTTGCCAGAGTTTTAAGGGTAGCAACCCGTATGATGCCTTCTTCATATACTAAACCAAGCTTGTTCATCTTCAGGACCAGAGCGAGAACCTGATCCCACGGTATGGGTTTTTCAAGGCTCAACGTAACCTCACCGGTTACATCCTTGTCAATGGCAAAGTTTTCTCCGCTGACTTCCCGTATAATGCGAAATACGTTTTTAATATTGGTTCTAAAAAAATCGACTGCGATTTTTTCCCCAACATATTTCTTTTGAGTCTCCGTCCGATAAAAATCCAGAGATCTTTTCATACCCGTAATTGTATCGGTGGTTTTTCGGCGGTCAATATCATAAGCAGCACCCAAAGCGGCCTCTTCTTTTTTTGCTTCTGTATCGACAGACGGCCGGGTCATAACCTTTTTCCATAATGGAAGCTTGGCTTTATCAAAAGGCCTGGGAGATATTGAAGAAGCTTCAAAATGGAGCAACAGAAGACTATCCGTCTGTTCCACGAAATAGGGTACGGATTCTCGCAATTCAATGGTAACCAGAGAGGTATCTTTCATGGCCGGTGTCTGAACCGGTGTTATACGATCAACAGCGCTTTGAAACCGTGTGGTAACCAATGGGCGCTGGCGATATTCCGGAAGCCTTGTATTATAAAGATTGAGCAGGAGCTTTTTATCATCGATCTTTTTTAAGTCGTATTTGATCGGTGTTGTGGTCCCGATAATAATTGTCGATTTGCCGCCTTCTTCACCTGAAAAATCTATCCGGTTAATCCAGGCGGGTTTGTCTTTTTTAATTTGAGGTGTAACCGTTTTATTTGCTGTGGTTTTCGCAACTAATTTTTCCTGTTCAGACAAGGCCGGCGGTTCCTTGGCATTTCGCAATTTATCGCTCGATGTTTCTTTGATCTCTAATTTTGTATCGATAGAAACGGGAACTTTAGATTCCTTATTGAATGATATTTTAAGGCCCGTATCTTCGCTGGTTACTTCATAAGAAGCGTCTTTTTTTAATAATATTTCAACTCGGGATGTATGTCCTTTGGTTGTTAATTCAGAAGCCTTGATTGAACTCACAATGTCACTGTCCGGTACATAGGAAGTATTGATATCGCCCAGAGCAGTTTCAGGAAAATAAACCAAAACCCCCAGGGGGAAAGGTTGTTTGACCGAAGTGTAGGTAAGCAGCCGGTTCCCTCTGATCCATATTATAGACGATGTTAAGTCCTCGCTTGCGCTTATGCCGGTTATATGCTTGGGCTCAAAAGATTGGCCCGCATTCTTTTTTGTATCTTTAACTGCGATGGTGTTTGACGCACACCCAGCCAAAAACGTCATCAACATTCCCAAAAAGAAGATAATAGCCCCAATCTTTGACCATCTCTTGATGTTACCATTCATGTTATTCTTCTCCAGGAGGTTTCAATTCCATTTCTTTTTTACGAACAGAAATTTTACCGTAAATATCTTCAACCTCTTCCTCAACAATGATCCTGTCCGGTAATATATTTGTTACCCTGCCTGCGTTTGTCCCGATGTAAGTCCCTTTTTTTATTATGTACCCCTTCCCCGAATCCTCTTCAACCAGGGCCTTGTTCCCGCTCTGGGCGCGTAATATTGCTACTAGTTTGAGCTGGCTTAAATCGAGTTTTTCAAGGGGTGTGAGTAGCTTACGCCGAACTGCTTTTCTATGCTTAACCGGTAAGGCCACGGGTTTTTCTTTGATCAATGGTGCAAATGGATCAAGTTTTCCTTCAGGGTTGTAAAAATCGTTTATTTTCGGTGTTTCGATTTTTTCGGTTGTCTTGGATACTGAAGCAACCCGTTTTTCTTTTAAATTACCGACCTCTCCCTTTGAAATATCCGGTGAAACTTTTGCTATGGGCTTGGCCGTTACTTGTTTTGATCCGGATTTTGGGATGTCGGTTTTTTGGGGCAGTTGAGGTTTTGACGCATCCTTTTTGTCAATAATGATCTTTTTGGTAATCTTCCTGGACTTTGGGGGCGGCCCAGCTTTTTTATCACAACCCACCCAAAGGGAAAATATACAGATGAAACAGATGAAACTGCGTATTATGACAATTATTTTATCCATGATTTATGGTTGTTGTTTATTTTTTTTGCTTATCCTTTTTTTCGGGTTTCGTTTCCACAAACCTATAAGTTACAGCAGTGCATGATGTGTTAAGTTTACCCCTTTCCTTTGTTGCGGTCATTTTAATATTGTCCATATTAACGATCCTATGTAACCTTGCCACCTTGTCGAAGAAAAGAGCGGTTTTATGATAGTTGCCCGTAACTATTATTGATACAGGAATTTCAGCATAGAATTCTTTGGTAAGTTCATTTTTCGGCTCAAATAACAAAAATTCCAGGCCGGCATCATGACCGGATCGGGAAATGCTTGACAGCAGAGAAGGTATTTCTTTTTTTTCGGGGAGTTTTTTCACGGCCACTTTAAAATCCGTTTCTGCCTTTTTCAGCTTATCCTGGAAATATTTAATCCGTTTTGCCTTTTCTTTTGCCCTGACAAGTTTTGTTTCCAGAGTTTCATGTTCGGTTTTTAATTGGTCAATTTTTTTCACTTTAGGCTGATAAGAAAAATAAAAGAAGGGCCCAATAAGTATCAAAAAAATCCCAAAACATATCAAAATCCTGTAAAATTTTGGAAGCTTTCCGAAATTATCAATCTTTTCTAATAAAAATCCCTTTAATTTCAAAATTTCGATCTTCTTCATTTTTTTTGCCCTGTCTGGAGCAATTTTTACTTTTTACTTTTCGATGTATTCAAAGAAATCTTATTGCAAGTAATTTCGAAGCTTTTTAGATTTAATTTGCTTATTTTTTTTTGTTTAAGCGTTTCCAGGTTTACATTTTTATAAAGTTTTGAAACTTCTAAACGGGTCATAAAATCGGCTACCGTTTTATTATCCATGGCAATCCCTTTGATGCCGATATTGTTTCCTTTTGCTTCAAAATTGGTGAACCATAATCGCTTAACAGACTTGTTATCCTTGTTTGACAATGAATCTGATCTGGAACGTGACGTGTTCTCAGCAACTATCTTTGTCATGTTGTCAAGCAGAAAGAAGGCATCTTCGCGTTTTTTCTCAAGATTGTTGATTACTTTCGTCTTCTTCTCTAAATTGTTAAACTCATTTTTTATTCTATCTACTTCCTTTGCCTGCTTTTCAAATTTGGTCAACAATTTTTTATTGTTTGCTATCTTTGTATTTAAACGATCGATTCTTTTTTGCAAATTCATATTATAAACAAGCAAGATGACAACAACAACTAAAAAAGAGAAGAAAAATATATTCATCTGTTTATGAATTTTCTCTTTTTCACGTACTTCTCGATAAGGTAGCAGATTTATTCGTATCATTCGTCACCAATTTTTCTTAATGCAAGACCCATACATATAGCAGCCTGGGGAGCTATCTGCTCAAGATAAGAAGAATCAAAACGGTCACTGTCGATGGAAAAGTTTTGAAAAGGATTTATAATTTCGACGTCGCTTGAGGTTTCCACAGCCAGAAGTTGTCGAAACTCCTTAATGTTGGCCCCACCGCCGCTAAGAATAATCTTTGTTATTTGATCTTCAGGGAATGTAGAGTAAAAGAAATCAAGAGCGCGTTTTAGTTCAGTACACCAGTCGGTTACCACTGATGAAACAATGCCATTCAGATCTTCAGGGGAAATTATGTCTGATTGTCCGCCAAGTTTAATCTCTTCGGCTTTCGCTAAAGAACACTCCACAAGGGAAGCGATTTTTTCGTTTATCTGTCCGCATCCCAGCGAAACATCGCGCATGAATACAGAAGCATTATCTTTCAGGATGTTCAATGATGTCTTGCTGGCTCCAATATCAATAAGAGCTATATTTTCATCCCCTGGATCATAATTAAATTCAAAAATATTTTGGAGAGCAAACGCATCAACATCTATTATACGGACATTAAGCCCGGTCATCCGGACCAGATTGATATATTCGTTAACCATTTCCTTTTTGGCCGCAACCAGAAGCACACTGATTTGATTTGGATTGTGTTCGCTTTCCCCGAGTATTTGAAAATCTAAATTAACATCGCTTATATCAAACGGAATGTACTGTTCCGCTTCAAAATGGATTGTCCTCTTCAGCTCTTCTTCGGTCATTTTCTGAACGTTGATCTTTTTGACAATTACCGAGTACCCCCCGATGGAGATGGCAACATTCTTTTCTTTGAGTTTCGCTTCCTTGTAGATTTTACGGATAGATTCAGAAACAGTTTCAGGATCTTTAACAGCACCTTCTTCGATTATCCCCGGTTCAAGATTAATCGTGTGGAAACTTTTAAAGATATGACTTGTTTTTTTATCAACTATTTCAGCAACCTTTATAGTTCTGGAACCTATATCAAGGCCGATAAGATGAGTTTTTTTTCCAAAAATCATGATATACTATTAATCGCCAAATATTTTGTTTTTGTCAGAGAGGCTGAAACCAAGTGCCAGAATAATTTTTCGCTGAGTATCCAGGCGGCAAGGCATGCCTTTTTCAATGCGTGCAATCGTAATGGGAGATATGCTTGCCTTTCTGGCAAGTTCGGTCTTGCTCATTAGTAAAGACTCTCTAATTTTCTTTACAGAATTTTCTTTCATTCAATAACCTTTATACAAAATAAAAAAATAATAACTAAATTTGTTATATCGGCAAATAAATTAATTTTAATAAATTAATTTTAAGTTTAAATCAATATTACCTTAAATTATAACTAATTTCAAGAGCTTTTATATATAATTATAGATAAATTTGAGTTAATTACTTTATTTTGTGGTCTGATTAATAAAGTGACCATATATAGTGTTAAATAAGAACGTCAAAATATATACAATATAACAATTCTATCGAAACATATGGTTAGGTACCATAAAATTGACCGGTGCTTTTTTATATTGAAGATGGTCATAACCTGCATTTTTTTGTCAACTTTTCATCACACCAGGTTCCAGGTGTCAGGTGTCAGTGTTTAGAACCTTTTTCGCTAAAACCGACACCTGACACCTGATACCTCCGTCAGAATTTAAGAATCTAAAGGCGTAAATTGTGACCGTTCAAGGTATATATTGTCAATGGAAATAAAGCATTACCTTGACTTTAATCATCAGGTTCCATATATGATAGTTTCGTAAAAGGTCAAAAAACGAACTTTTACGAATTTATCAAACATATGAGTTCCGAAAAATTTACTTTATCTATGGACACCCACTCATCAGAAGAAAAAGTCAAGCCGTTTAGGCTGGTCAAATACTTTACCTTTACAAGCCTTACGGTAATATTTATTGGAACATTGCTCCTCTCTTTACTTAACACCCACCTGGCAAGGACCATGCAGCAGAAAAAAAGTGAAGATTACGCCAAGCTTCTGATAGAAAATTTGAACCATCAAGTCTTTTTACAGTTCATAATTCCTGTTGCACTGAAATTTGGCAAGATTCAGCTCAGTGATAAAATACAGTTTGAGCACATGGACAAGGTCGTCAGAAGCACACTTCACAGCTTCAAGATCGATATGGTCAACATCTATGATATAAATAATACAATTTCTTATAGCTTCGACTCATCGCTGGTCGGCAAAAAAGATGCCGGGGGTAAAGGCTATCAGGATGCACTTTCAGGCAAGTCCACTTCAAAACTTTTTCAAAGGGGCAATTGGTTCGAGATATTTCTGGGATTTTTGCCTCACAGCAAATTAATTACTTTTGCGCCGCTACGCGCGGAGCGGCCGCTTTCACGTATATCAGGTCCGGTACTCGGTGTTGTTGAAATCGTACAGGACTTAACAGAAGATTATAAAGCGATTTTCAGTATCCAGATAAGAATTATTAATACTTGCACCGTGGTAATGGGCGCTCTTTTTTTAGTGCTTTTGTATGTCGTCAAGAGAGGGGAGGCTATAATTGAAAAGCGCGCTTTGGAAAGAATACGGCTAAAAGAACAGTTAAGTCGTTCAGAACATTTATCTTCTCTGGGTGAAATGGTAGCGGGAATCTCTCATGAAATCCGTAACCCGCTGGGTATTATTATGAGTTCCTCCGAACTGTTAAAGAAAAAGATGGCCGACTACGATCCTTCAAATCCGATCCCAAATATAATCATTGAAGAATCTTTCCGATTAAATAATATCATAACAGACTTTTTGAATTTTGCGAAACCCAAAACCCCAAATTTGACATTGTGCAAAATCGACGATATTATTGAAAAAAACATAACCTTTCTGGAATCACAGATTAAAGAGAAAGGATATATTATTGATAAACATTATGATAATAACCTTCCGGAGATAACGGCCGATTCCGATATGCTTTATCAGGCATTCCTTAATATTTTAATCAATGCCATGCAGGCAATGCCGCAACGCGGTAAAATTAATGTGCAAATCTGTTCAAGTGATAATGCAGTGGAAATATTTTTTGAAGATCAGGGGGAGGGTATCGCAGAAGATATTATGGAAAAGATATGGGATCCCTTTTTCACCACCAAGGCAAAAGGGACCGGACTGGGGCTTGGTATTGTAAAAAATATTATAGAATCTCACGGTGGAAGCGTCCAGATTAGCAATCGATCGGTATCCGGTGCCAGAGTGACCGTAAGAATACCCGTAGAGCAGGGAGTATAGTCATGGAGACGGTCCTGATTGTAGATGATGAAAAAAATTATCCGCTTATATTAGGTGCGGTTCTCGAAGAAGAAGGTTTTGAAACCTTCGCGGCCAACAGCGGACTTGAAGCGATTGAAATACTGAAAAACACCGACGTTGACCTGGTACTCACAGATATGAAAATGCCTTCAATGGACGGTATGGAACTTTTGGAGAAAATCAAGGCCAAAGATGAGGAGCTTCCGGTAATTATGATGACGGCTTACGGTACAGTGGATAAGGCCGTGGAGGCTATGCAGAAAGGCGCCTACAGCTATATCCTCAAACCTTTCGACAACGACAGGTTGATTCTTTATGTGAACAAGGCCATTTCTATGTATCGGGTGATCAAAGAAAACCGGCAATTGAGGAATGCTGTGGAATTACAATATAGTTTCGGAAACATCATCGGAAAAAGTAAAGTGATGCAGGATGTTTTTGAAACGATACGGAAAGTCGCGCCGACCACAGCTACGGTTTTAATTGAAGGTGGAAGCGGCACCGGAAAGGAACTGGTCGCAAAATCGATTCATTTTAACAGCCTGCGGCGGGATAAGCCTTTTGTTGCTGTGAACTGCAGCGCACTCGCCGAATCCCTCCTTGAAAGCGAACTTTTTGGCCATGATAAAGGAGCGTTCACCGGTGCCGTAGCCATGAAGAAAGGCCGTTTTGAACTGGCCGACGGCGGGACCCTGTTTCTTGATGAAATAAGCGAGCTTTCGCAAAGCCTTCAGGTAAAACTTTTACGGATTCTTCAGGAAAAAGTTTTCGAAAGGGTTGGGGGCGTTAGACCGATTTCTGTCGATATTCGTATTATTGCCGCTACAAACAAAAATTTCAAAGAAGAGATGGAACAGGGACGATTCAGGGAGGACCTCTATTATCGACTGAATGTGGTCCATATTGTCCTCCCCTTTTTAAGGGGGCGCCAGGAGGATATTCTCCTCCTTGTTGACCACTTTATACATAAATATGGAGATGAACGAAGATCTGCAGATCCTGTAACCGGTCTTGATCAGGAGGTCGAACGTCTTTTTTACGATTACAGTTGGCCCGGAAATGTTCGTGAACTGGAAAATGTCATTGAACGGGCGATGATCCTGTGCCCTGGCGAAGTTATTAGGCTGTCTGACCTTCCAAAAGATTTTAAGGGCAATGTTAAAGAAGCCCAGTTTCTTGACAGTATACCACTTGATGCAAAATTAAACGCAACCGTTACAACAATAGAAAAAATGATGATTAAAAGGGCTTTGAAATTGACAAATAATGTTCAATCAAAAGCTGCCGAACTCCTCGGAATCGGGAAAAGCGGATTTAATAAAAAAATAAATAAATATCGAATTTATTAGTTCGAAGTTATTAGGTTGGTTTTAAAAATTAAACGCAACCGTTTTATTCTTATTATTTCATTATTAATGGATAGAAGACACCTTGGGTTTCCATTTGGAAACCATTTGGTATCCAAACGGAAACTTTTTTTGGGTCATACTTTGGTTTCCTTGGATACTTTTTTATGGATTGGATTTTTAACTTATTTTTAACTTGCTGAAAATTCATGCGATATGGTATTTTATGGATTATATTTATTTTTTTTAAAAATATGGCAAGCAAATTGCATAACTAATTCTCAACCTAATAATTTCTTCATCTGTTTTTTTCCTTAATGACTAATCGGAAGCGTTCCGATTAGTCATTTTTTTTTGAAATACGCCTACCCCGTTACTCTTTCCTTTACAATTTCAATATACATGGAGCCAGAATGATCAGATAGGATTTTCTTAAAGGCAGTTATGCTCTTATCATGATCGCCCATAGCGGCATAAAGCTCTCCCAAGTTGAAAAGAGCCTCGTCTTTGATGGTATAATCCGGTGCTGAAGCAATGGCTTCAAAATACCTGGCTGCGGTTTTAAAATCTTTTTTTGCTTTATAAGAGTAGCCCAGTCCGTTTAAAATTAAGTTTTTAATAAACATTTCGTCATTAAAATTTATTAGCGATTTTTTGTAAAGCTCTATTGCCTTGTCATAATTTTTAGCGGTGTAACACATATTCGCATAAATAAAACTTGCCAGTTTGCTCCCGTCTCTATTTGAATATTTATCCATAATAAGCTGCAAATCATTTTCCACATCAAGAAAAGCTTTTTCCGGAGTGCTATTTTTCAATTTTGTTTGGTAGTTGATGATTCCCTGCTGAAGCAAAGCAAAGGCTTTATCTTCGGATTTTTTTGTAAAGTACACCATCCCCATAATGACAATAATAATGACAACCATAACCCCCAAAGCGCTTGAAAGAATCAGCTTATATTCAAAGATCAAGTTAAATAGTTTTGTCCAGAAGCTTATAAACTCATCGGGTTCATTCAGGTCTCTTTTCCGGGATCGGGACACCCTTTTTTTCGCCATGATTCCTCCAATATTTTTTTATTCTCTGCCATCCTTGTTCCGGGATGTTTGCTCCTACTACCTGACACACTTCATGACCACATGCTGAGCCGAGGTTACCGCATTGTTCAAGGCTATAGCCGTTAACCAGTCCAAACAGAAAACCCGATGCCCATAGGTCTCCGGCTCCTGTGGTATCAACAGCGGTGTCGGGTGCCATGGGTTCAATCTTTATGATTTTGTCGCCATGGGCAATGTAACTTCCCCGTTCTCCAACCTTAAGTGCTGCAATATGCGTGTGTTCAGAAAGAGAGCCGGCCGCTTTTATTTCATCCGAGTATCCTGTAAATGCCAGTGCTTCATCCTCATTGGCAAGCAAAATATCAACAAAATCTTTTACAATTTTTTTAATAAGAACTTTGGACTCCTCAACAACCGTAAAACTGGCAAGGTCGAGAGATACTAGTGCTCCGGCCTCTTTCGCGGCATTTAATGCTGCGAGTATCAGATCCTCGTTAAAAAGAAGATACCCTTCGATATGTACAATTGCCGCATTTTCAAAGCATTTTTTTGTGATTTCTTCGGGTTGTGTTTCTGAAGATGCACCAAGGAATGTAAACATGGAACGCTGTGCATCGTGCGTGATAATGGAAAGGACTCTTCCGGTGAATGAAGATGATGTAAAAAGCACGGGATCGACATTGTTTTTTCTTAAATTTGTTTCAAAAAATTCTCCTATTTTACCTTTGCCTCTTTTGCCGACAAAGCGGGCATGTCCACCGAGTTTGCCAATACCTATAACCGTGTTGCAGGCAGAACCACCCGGAACCATAGTCGGTTTTTTGGATGCTCGTGACATTGTCAGCTCTATGAACTCTTTGTCAACATATTTCATCCCGCCCTTTATCGCACCGGTTTTCTGCAAAAATTCGTCGTTTTCACGGGCAAGTATATCCACAAGAGCCGATCCAACTCCCACAACTAACTTTCTGTGCTTAAATTTCTGACCGGTAAACATTACTTTATCTTTTGTATGAACTTAGCCTATCGATAGTACTTTTGAATTATCAATAAATCGAACATTTTACCAGACTAGAGACTTATGGATCCACCCCTTGTCTCCATCAGCATGCTGACCGTAAATCCAGCTCCCTTTGCGTTTTATAACCTTAAACGGAATTCCCTTTTCAACCGTGAATACTATCGCAAAACCGGTGCCCGGACCGGATCGAATATTGCATTCTTCTTTTTTTGTAATAATCGATGGAATATTACGGACAATCGGTTTATAAATCCACCCCTCATCTCCCTCAAAATCTCGAAAATGATACCATTGACCGGATTTTTTAAAAACATTCAGGGGATGGTATTTTTCGATTTCCCATAAGATGTCGTAATTTTTTCCGGGTCCGGAACGTACATTGGCCACTGAAACCGCAACGGCCAATCGTTCAGCCGAAGCCGCGCTGCTGAATAACAAGAGCAGAATTATTATCATCAATGCACAGTGTTTCATTTTTAAAGATTGCACCTTTGCAGATTTCTTCAGGACTATCTTTTTAGATTCAACAATTGAACTATCATTGAACAAAAAGTCAATGGAATTCTTCATTAGAGATCAGGGAGATACAGGTTACAGAAAGATAAACCTGCGTTTTCGGCTGTCGAGTCGTTCAACCCCTTCTTCCGTTGCCGCCTGCAAGGCCGTTTTATAATCCTTTTGTGAAAGGTAATCAGAAAGTTCCTTTATCTCTGCGGCTCTGCCGCAGGGCCTATACTGGGGCATTATATTTACATAAGTGTTGGATGAAATTTTATTTGCAATAAATCTCATTATTTCGCGTGTTCCTGCAAGTCCATGGGGTAAAACAAGGTGCCGTACCAAAAGCCCCCGCCTGGCAATACCCGATTCATCAGTAATAAGATCACCGACCTGGCGATGCATCTCAATAAGCGCCTTTCGGGCCACCTCCGGGTAATCTTCGGCGTCGCAAACGGTCTTTGAAATTTCAGGATCCCAGAATTTGAAATCGGGCATATAGATATCAAATACACCTTCAAGCAGTTTCAGGGTTTCAACACGGTCATAACCGCCCGTGTTATAAACCAGGGGGACTGAAAGACCGTTATCGACTGCTATTTCAACGGCGGAAAGGATCTGAGGCACGACATGGGATGGGGTAACGAAATTAATGTTGTGGCATCCTGCATTTTGTAAATGGATCATTATATCGGCAATCTTTTCATTGGATATCTGTTCACCATGACCCAGGTGGCTTATATCGTAATTCTGGCAGAAGATGCACAACAGATTGCAGTGGGTAAAAAAAATGGTGCCGGATCCATGGGTGCCCACCAGAGGATCCTCTTCTCCAAAGTGAGAATTAAAGCTTGAAATATATGCTTTTTCACCGGTTTTGCATATACCGGTTTCACCGGATAGTCGATCTACCTTGCATTTTCGGGGGCAAAGGGTGCAGGAGTTCAAAATTTCATAGGCTTTCTCAATCTTTTCCGAAAGCAATCCCTTTTTAGAAGTTTCAATATAGGCTGGTTTAAAAAGCGGCATGTTAAGTTCCTAGAAATGTTCCCCCCTGATATATACAGAAAGCAACAATCCACGCAAGGGATGTACTGTAAACAACGCTGAAAATCATCCATTTAGAGGAACCGGTTTCACGTCTGATGGCAGTTACGGTTGCAAGACACGGCATATATAAAAGTACAAAAACCATCATTGCAAGAGCCCCCAGAGATGTCATGCCGGAAGATAACAGTGCGTTTTGGAGTGCTGCCGAATCTTCTGTTTCATCGGCAGCATAAAGTATTCCCATGGTACTTACAACGATTTCTTTGGCAACAAAACCGGTAAGAAGGGCTATACTGCCGCGCCAGTCGATACCTATGGGCGCAAACACGGGTGCAAGCACTTTCCCTATACTGCCCATAAAAGATTTTTCAGCTTTTTCAGCCTTCTTTGCTTTTATAAGTTCTGCAACCGCAACGTCTCGTTTTTTTGCGAGCAGCTTTTTGTCGGATTCACGGACAGTTTCAATTTCGGCGTTATAAGATGCATTGACCTCTGCGATTTTTGAGTTATAGTCCAATGAGTACGATATGTTATGAGGAAATGCCGACAGTGTCCATACCACAACCGAACCGGCGAGGATAATGCCTCCCATCTTTTTTAAAAAAATCTTGCTCCGATCCCACATATGAATCAACAGGCTTTTTATCATAGGGGCTCTGTACGGCGGAAGTTCCATGACAAACGGTGCGTCAGCGCCTCTTAAAAGGGTGGATCGGAAAAGGCGGCCGGTGACAATGGAAAGTATAATGCCTGCCAGGTATATGCCGAAGATAACGGTCCCGGCCCTGGCACCGAAGAATGCACCCGCAAGTACAATATAAACCGGCAGTTTTGCCGAGCATGACATAAAAGGGGTGATAAGAATAGTGAGCGTGCGGTCTTTCTCACTTTCAAGGGTGCGGGACGCCATAATGGCCGGAACATTGCACCCGAAACCCATCAACATGGGAATGAAGGATTTGCCGTGAAGTCCGATAAGGTGCATGATCTTGTCCATCAGAAAGGCCGCTCTGGACATGTATCCTGTATCTTCAAAAAGTGCGATACAGAAAAAAAGAATTAAAATATTCGGCAGAAAGATGGCAACGCTCCCAACCCCTGCGATGACTCCATCCAAAAGGAAATCCTTAAAAAGATTATTCGGAAGAACATGGGCTAAGGATTTTGAAACAAAGTTAACTCCCATGTCGATCCATTCCATGGGATAGGCTCCCAGCGAAAACGTTAGCTGGAACATGGCCCAGATAAAAAAAATAAAGATGGGGAAGCCGAAAAATCGGTTGGTAAGAACCAGATCAATGTTGCGTGAAATATCGATACGCTGTTTTGTAGAGGTTGTAAGTACTTCTTTGATGATTCCGGCGATAAATCCGTAACGCTCCTCCGTCATTACAATTTCCGGATCCTCATCGAAACGGTCCACAAGAAAGTCCCGGTGTTTCTGGACTTCCTGAAGAATCTCCCGGCTGTTTTCTCCGGCCTTGTTGAGGACACGCTTCTTTACGATTTTGTCGTCTTCCAAAAGCTTTATGGCTGTCCATCGGGTATTGTAAGGAATTGACCCTTCCGTCCAGTTTTCGAGAAAGGACTTTAGACTGGAAATCGAATTTTCAATATCTTTACTGTATTTGACTCTCCGTTTTTGAGGAATTTCATAACTCGATTCTGCCAGTTCTATGGCTTTTTCCAGAAGTGTATCAATGCCCTGGTTTTTATTTCCGACGGTAAAAACCACAGGCACATCGAGAAGTTCAGAAAGTTTTTTACCATCAATTTTGAATCCCCGTGATCGGGCGACGTCTGCCATGTTTAGAGCGAACAGCACCTTGCAATCTATTTCTCTAAACTGGGTTGCCAGATAAAGGCTTCGTTCCAGGTTGGATGCGTCGATAATATCGATCACAACATCCGGACGTTCTTCCAGAACAAAGTCACGGGCAATAATCTCTTCTATGGTAAAGGGCGTTAAACTGTAGGTTCCGGGAAGATCTATAATTTTTAAATCATATCCGAATTTTTTGACGTTGCCTTCTTTTTTTTCAACAGTTACCCCCGGCCAGTTTCCGACCTTCTGTCGAGTGCCGGTCATATTATTAAATATTGTGGTTTTGCCTGAATTAGGATTGCCTGCCAGGGCTATTGAAAGGCGTTTTTGATTCATTACGGATTATCTGAATGCGATATTTTTTCAAAATTGATACTTCTATTTGACATTATCAACAGTAATTTGTGCGGCTTCCTCAACCCGAAGTGACACATGATAACCTTTTACAATTAACTCGATAGGATCCTTCAGGGGCGCATATTTTTCAACATAGACCTCGGAACCTTTAAGGAGCCCCATTTCAAGTATTCTTCTACGCAGAGCCCCGTTACCTCCGATATGAACGATTCTTGCAGTCTGATTTTCTTTTAAATTGCTTAACAACATGAACGAATCTCCCCCGGTTACCTTCTAATAGGTTCCACCAGTATCTTCTTTGCCATCCCGCGGCCCAGGGCGTACCGGTTGTAATCTATGGCAACCACCAATTGTCCTCTGTCCAAATTGGTAACAACGTCTATCTTGTCACCAATTCTCAAACCCATGGACAATAGGCGCATGCGTGCCGTCGCACCTCCGATAAAATCTTTGATTTCAAACCGTTCACCCTGTTTGGCATTGACAAGCGTCATGAGTTGTTCGCGATCTTTAAGGCATTTGGAACAGATACCGTAGATTTCCATTTTGTGACGAAGCATGTGGAAATTATAATCCGCAGCAATCTGAATCTGCAGGCTTTCTAGCTCTTCGTTCTCAAACTCAAAAATATTTTTGCATTTTGTACAGATCATATGATCATGATGTTGATCTAAATGTCTGTGTTCATAGCGCACTTGTCCATTGTTGAACCTCATTTTTTGGGCAAAACCAAAACGGCACATAAGCTTCAACGTGTCCCGGACAAAATCAGGAGTTAATTCATATCCATTTTCATTAAGAAGCTGAACAAGTTCGGCAACGGTAACGTGGTGCTCGGTCTGAAGAAAAACTTCCAGAATATTGAATCTATCTTCGAAATGATCAATATTTTCTTGTTTAAAAAGCTTTTTGAACTGTTCTTTTTCTTTTTTATGAACTTGTTTCATATGGATTCCTTGCTCAAATAATGTCTTAGTAAAAGACTATTACGAGTAAATCACGCGTAACTTATAACATTAATGCTTGATCAATGCATTGTCAATAAAGCAACTTCCTGGAAATGAAACAAATATCGTAACCGTTCACGTTTTTAAAGTTTCAGGGTAGATTGCCCTGGAATTTTTTCATGAACCCTGGCCCGGATAAACCGGCCTCCGGCTCGGAAAGAAAAAACAAATAACAAATCGCAAATTATTGACCATGTTTCCTATTGAAATTTGCAATTTAGTTAGTCTCCATCCAGAAATGGCCCTTTTCCGCAATCTCTGCGTCAATCTGCGGAATTACTTGTGCGGCGTACCACTTGTACGCCTCCGCGTAATTCCTTGATTTCCTTGACCTTGCGAAAAATTGCTCATTTCTGTATTGGAAACTTAATTTGTGCCTTTTATAAATTTCTGGATAAAACTATTTTGTGTTCATCCAGAAATGGTAGATTTTGGTTTCCGGCAAGGCCCGAGCGAGTTTTCAACCGCAGACATAGCGCGCTATTTCGAGGATTGAAAACGAGCGAGAACGCCGCCGGAAGCCGAAAGATGCCGTTTATGGATGGACACTAGTTAATGTCTGGTCAGACTTCCATAAATCCGTAAAAGTTTGTCGGGGAGTTCGCGAACGTCAGATATAACATTGTGATGAACGTTTCCGTAAAGATCATCCAGCTTGGGATCTCCTGCAAAATTAACGGTTATGGCATGAGCATATATGTTTTTCGAACGCGCCTCGAATATGGCTTTTCGTGTATCTTCAATTGCATAATTTTGCTTATAATCAACATCGTTGGGGAACCCATCACCTAAAATAATCAATAAACGGACTTTTGAAGAAATCTTTTTAAGTTGACGGGTCGCATGGCGGATGGCGGCCCCCATCCGAGTGCTCCGTTGGGGCGCCATGGCATTAATACGCCGCTTGACAGTATCATCCATATTTTCATCAAGATCTTTTATGCGAAAGTAATCAACTCCCAAGCGTCCGGTTCCGGAAAAACCTGCAATGGCGAAGGCATCTCCCACAACTTCCAGCGCTTCACAAAAAAGTACGATAGCTTCCTTCTCGACATCCAGAACGGTGGCGTGTGAACCAAAAACAGCGTTTGCTGTTGAACGTGATAGATCGACAAGCAGGAGCACGGCAACATCCCTGGTCTGTTTGATGTGTTTGATATACAGCCTGTCCGATGGAATTTTTCCCGCCTTTTTATCTATGGCAAAGTCTAACAGTGCCCGGTAATCGAACTCATCTCCTTCCATCCATTGTCTTAATCTTATAAGACCCTCGGGTTTCAACAGTTCAAAAGCATAGCGTATCCTTTTTACCAGCCCCCTGTGATGTTTCAATGTTAACTTATAGAAATGGCTCTCTTTTTCGGTTAAAGATTTGTCGAGCACTCTCACATGAGAATGCAGGTAATCCTGCAAGTTGCAGTCCCATTCTTTGTGCCAGGTAACAGTGCCGGAAAAATCTTCTTTCTGAAGCACGGTAGTGTTCTCAGTGCCGAGAAGCTTGGACAGATCCAGCCAGGACAAGTCTATGGAAAATTTTTGTTGGGGTAACATATGAGGCCCGTGGTTTTCCCGAAAACATAATATAATTTTTTTCAGGTCCTTATGGGAAACCATACCGTTGTTTTCCATCAGGCGTTTTTTAATATCCGATGTGTAGACTTCAAACCCCTTTTCCCCGAGTTGAACCTTTAAGGTCCTGGCTAAACGCTCATATTTCCGATTCGCCGAGAAAAAAAGATCAGGCCTTAATCTACGGCCAAAGGGTGTTTGCATGGGTTTGTAAAATTCTTCAAGCTCTTTTCTATAATATGACGTCTGGTTCAAAAGTCTTTCCATTTCCGGATATATTCTGACAACAAGTTCTGCACAGGACTCAACCGTAGAATCTTCATTTATTGTTGTTTCAAACAGATTTTTTAAGTTCTTGGTATGACTATATATTTTAGTGTCCATACCAAAATGTTCTTTTTCTGAAATACCGAGGGCAATCCACAGATACAAAAGAAAGACGATTTCAACCGGCTTATGGTTTTTAATCATAAGTTCAGCTTCTCGTTGAAGCACGGGAAGGGTCTGCCTGACCAGGCCCGGATACTGACGGTGCAACATAAATCTGATACGGCCGTGTTCGAAGATTGTGAACAGATCCGCTGCCAGCGCCGTGACCGGAAAATACGAGAAAAAACGTTCCAGATCAGATAGATCTTCCCAATTTTGGATTAAATCAAATTCCAAATCATAATCTTTTAATTCCGCAATGTCCCGGCATTTTTCTATGGCTTTTTCAAGATCAAAATCGAAGGTGCCAAACTCATAGTGTCCTGCTTCAAGTCTTGCAAGGCATTTATATAGGTTTATGTTTTCGGCTTTATGGGGGAACACGCTGATTTCATCAGGAAGGTATATGAACTTCCCGTCTGAACAGACAAAAATTATTTTATTGGGATCCGTTATTAATAAATCCGGGAGGGAAGAAAGAGGGCGCACTGAAATTGGAAGACCGGTTCTGGCGATAAGATAACGGTTTAACTGCTGCCGGACCCGGGAAATATGAATGATTACCTGCATATCGGTAAATGTATCGATCCCGAATTTGGATTCCAGAGAAAGAAATTTTTTTGTGAGTTTGGGGTTGCGTTTTAATTTTTCGAGCCCCATTGAAACAAATCGGCTTAAAGCCTCTTTGGAAAGCAGATCCAGTCCCTTTTCAAGGCCGTCCAGAAAGGAATCGGCCAAGTGAAAATCAGCCTTTATAACGCGTCCAAGCTGTTCTGTCTGCCAGGCTCGCCGTGAAGGAGAAAAGGCAAGCACGGTACCGGGAAGGATATGAGCAAAATGCTGACTCTGGACATAAGACATATCCTGGGAAAAGGTATCGCCAAGCAGGTCAAGGGTTGCGGATGCGGCTTCAATGTGGTTCCCGTTTAATAATTCCGACAGAACCTTAAGCGGATCTTTTAGGGTATATGTTCCCTTGTTCAGCATAATCTCAAGGGTTTGCAAAAAGCGCTTTAAAAAAAGATTGTCCCCGTATTTTATTACCGGCACGAGATGCTCGGCCATAATCCGCCCCAGAGTCGGACCGTTGCGACCAAAGCTGCGGACCAGATCCCGGTAGCGATAAATTTTTTTAAGATCAACATCCCCAATCAGATCCGTATAACCGATTGCTATGGTTCGACCGAAAGAAATCTCCCGGGCTAACCCCCACAACGTCTCTTCAACCAACAATGTAATGCTCTGGTTTGAAACCGGACAGCCTTTCTGATCCAAGGCGGCCGTAACCGTCTTTGCCAGGTCCGGATCGGCAATAGCGAGCTGTTTAAGTGGATCTTCTTTGTGCATTGTTTCTTCCGCAACGTTTTTCTGATATCTCATTTGTACTATGGTATCAGCAAAGCGGATTTTTTATACTCTACAGGGTTGTTTTGAACGATAAACGTCGAACATATTAAAAGATGAACGTCCAACATATTAAAAGATAAACGTCCAACATCGAACCCTGGTCGCCTCTGGCGCCGCCGAAGGCGGGTAAACATCGAACGTCGAACGTCGAATAATGATGTCGCTCCGCTCCTCAAATTATTCTAAAAATGAAATTCTTGCCCTTGTTTTTGTCTTTCATTCAACATTTTTACCCCGTGAAACTTTTTCTCTATTTCACTGGGGCGATGTTGGACGTTCGATGTTCGATGTTCATCTTTTTCAGCAAACCTTCCACAGTCCTTCCGGCGCAAAAAATAACTTAGCGCTTATCAAGGGAGGCCCAGGACATGGGATAGAGACTTTCATCCGGTTATTCTGTCATGGATTCCTTTATTTCAAACAGATTTCCGTCATAATCCTCGATGAAAATAATCAAATAATCTCCCTTGGAAATACGTTTAACAGTTAAACCCGCTTCCTCACACTTTTCTGTAAAGGATTTTCTGTCTTTTACTTCCAGACAGAGGTGAAGATAAGGGGTCTTCATTTTAGTATCAGAGACGGTAACAAAGACCTCAATCCTAAAGTCCTCGTTTCCATAGAGGATCATTTCACATTCTTGAGATATACCAAAAAGTCGTTCTCCAAACACCCGGTCAAGTGTTCCGGATTTAATCTTTTTCAGTTCGAGAACCCCCTCATAGAATCTGTCCGCCCTTTCAATGGAGCTGCATACTATCGCAATATGATTTAGTTTCATTATTTTTCCATTTTTTTTTGTATACGGTCACGGAATCAGGATTCAAAAACCCTGAACCCTGAACGCTTACCAAAAATGTTTGTCCCCACTTTTTTGAGTTAAACCGCAGGATGCTTACTCTAACGTTGCATAAACAACGCAGCAAAAAAAGTGTTTTCATTGGATGCCACCAAAGGTTAGATCTTATGATGGTTGCTCCAATCAGCGCAACGCCTTTATTTAGTGTCCATCCATAAACGGCATCTTTCGGCCCCCGGCGGCGTTCTCGCTCGTTTTCAATCCTCGAAATAGCGCGCTCTATGCCTGCGGTTGAAAACTCGCTCGTGCCTTGCCGGAAACCAAAATCTACCATTTATGGATGGACACTATTTAAGCCGTTTAACGTATAGTCTGCTGTGTTGTTTATGCAGCGATAGGGTTTAAGCGAATGACAGTTAAAAAGCAAGGGGAAAATCCGTGCAAAACGCCTCCCATGGAAGGTTTTTCCTGAGGCGTTTTAATCGGGGCCTTCATCGAAAATTTCATGGTCCAGATCTGGAGTGCAAGGAAGGATAGCGTTTTATCTGTGGACGACCCTGTTGAGCATACCACTGGGCCTGTTTCTGGAATTTTTCAAGAAAACCCTCCTATCGGGTTTTGATTCGACCACGTTTGCAGGAAACCTTGCGGTTTCAATTTTGACCGCTCAGGGTTTCGGCAGTTCATTTTTCAAACTAATAAAGTTAGTTTTTGTTTTTATCAAAAATTGTGCACATTCAGAACGGACATCCTATAACGGCTGAAATTCTATAGTATATTTGACGAATGTGTAAAGAGGGAATTGTCAATTTTTCGCAATTTGATGCTACAAAGTCTATATGCCCACAAAAATAAGAAAATAATTTTTACTTTGCAACAATTTCAAAATGAGTTTCTAATATCTGTTTAAAACGTTACAATATTTTAAATAATATTCAATAGGTTATTATTTTTATATCTAGAAATTGCGTATCTGACAACTAAGGTTATTGTCATAATAATTTTTTAACTTACCTATTGACATATAATCTTACATAGTGTAATAATATCTTACACAACACAATTAGGGAATTAAAAAAACATAACTATTGGAGGATAAGATGAATCGTGATGAAATAGTAACCATTTTAATTGAAACAATTTCTGGAATTCAAAAGTTAACTGGCCGTCCTGATGAACCAATTTTACCTACAACAAAGCCTTTGGAAGATTTGGAAGATTTTGATAGCTTAAACGCTTTCGAGGTAACTGTAGAGATATCTGAAATAATCGGAAGGGATATCGATGTTGGAATTTTTGGTATTTTCCCCAATAAAAAAGTACCTAAAAAAATTACAATTGAAGATATTGCTGAAAATATTTTCCAAAAATTAAATTAAATTTAAGGATTCGAATTATGAATAAAGATAAATTATCTAAGGGAATTATAGCTGCTCGCTTGAGGATGGCAAGAGAATTGGCTGGGTTATCTCAGAGTCAGGTTGCAAAGCTTATAGGCCTAAAACGACCTGCAATTTCAGAAATTGAGGCGGGTCGCAGAAAAGTCTCAGCAGATGAAATAGTTGAGTTTTCAGCAATTTATGATGTGGATATTTCATGGTTGCTTAGTACAAAAAGCTCTGGATTTGACGAAGTTCAAGAAAAAGTTGAATTAGCGGCCAGGGAATTCAACAAACTTAAGCCTGAAGATGTGGATCGACTTTTAAATGTATTATCCGCAATCAAAAGTGGAGAAACTAAGAAATAATGTATTTGAAAAGATCATACAAAGGTGCAGAGGCGCTTAAACTTGCTCTCGAAATTCGTAAAAGATTTAATATTGATTTAAAAGATTCATTTTGTGTTTTTGATTTTGCTGAAAAAATTGGCATTGAAGTCAAATTTGTAGATATACCTAGCATGGAAGGATTGTATATACAGAAACCAAGGCGAACCATATTGGTTACTTCTCATAGACCTTTAGGGCGGCAACGGTTCACTTGTGCGCATGAACTTGGGCATTATTTTTTCAAACACCGTGGAATCCACATAGATGACATAGTAGAGTACTATAAGAAGCCTGTTAAAAAAGGACCAAAGGAGAAATCGGCAGATTTGTTCGCATCATATTTTTTAATGCCTTCAACAACCGTGATCAATGGCTTTGTCCGAAGAGGGTGGAATATACAAAATGCTACACCGATTCAAATATACACAGTGGCATGCTGGTTAGGAGTTGGCTATTCTACATTAATTAACCATCTGCAATTTGGGCTGAAAAAGTTAACAAAAACACGGGCAGATTGGCTTCTCAAAAAATCACCTAAAGAAATAAAAAATGATTTATTTGGAGCTTATCTTCAGGAAAACTTAATCCCTGTTGATATCGGATGGACTGGGCGTCCAATAGATATTTATAATAACGATTTCCTGATTTCAGAAGAAAAAATAGACATAGATGGTAGCAAATTAGGATGTGTGGAAAAGAAATCAGGCAGATATATTTATAAAGCAAATAATACGGGAATTTGCCGAATAACCAGTTATGAAAAAAACTGGTCATCGTTTGTCAGAGTTTCAAGAAGAAACTATGTGGGACGTTGTAAATATCGACATCTGGAGGATGATGATAATGATTAACGATAAACGGAATTATATCATTGAAAATAATCTTAGTTATGCTTGGGGGAAAGCGGTATCCCTTTTACTTGAACCGGGTATAACCGAAATCCACCCTCTAATCGTCACTGTCAGAGATATTATTGATGACAAAATAGGGGAGGATAAAACGATACTAAAAGCATTGGACAATCTTCTTGTTAACCATAAAAAATATACTTGTCATACCGTGGCCAATACAATATTTCCCATATCTTTATGGAACCCGCAAAAACCTAGACGTGTTTTATTCGACCGTTATTTGCGCATTATTGAAAAAGTGAGGCAATATGATTTTGTCAGCAAGCGTTACGGACTCTATTTTGACAGATTAATAAACTATGGGCACAGCAAGCAAAAGGTAAATCAACTTGAATACATAATAAAAACAAGGACTGAACATAACAACAAAAGGAGAAGTGCTCTTCAGGCCTCTGTTATTAATCCTCATCTCGATCATGATAACAGACCCGTTAGGGGATTTCCGTGTTTACAGCAAGTATCTTTTTCACCTTTAAAGGGCGGTGGATTGTCGATTACCGGCTATTACCCTCAGCAATATATTATTGATCGTGCATATGGGAATTATTTAGGCCTTTGCAGATTAGGTCATTTTATGGCCAATGAATTGGGGCTAAAATTTGTAGAAATGAATTGCATTGCAGGGATAGCACGGCTGGGAAAGATTAATAAAACTGATGACGAGTTAAAAGATTTAAATGATCTTATTAAAATGAGAATAAAACAGTATGAAAAAGAATAAAGGATCAATAGTTAGCCAAGATGAAATTAAATTTTACCAAATGTCGACACAAAACTTACAACCTAAACTAAAAGATGGAGATAAAGAGGCCTATCCAACTGTTTTTATAAAACTTGCTCCAGCAAAACCCACAATTGTATATTATACATATTGGAAATTTGCAGCTGAGCGGCAGAATATTTTTTTTAAAAGATTTCATAAAGAAAAATATCCATGGACTGCTGATCCTATTTTACAACGACACAGATTTACAAACACCTACCGGGCTACAGACAGGGTTAGTCAATATTTGATAAAAAATGTCATTTACTTTGAAGGAGGGAATCAAAGTTTTGAAGAAGTATTTTTTAGAATTATCTTATTTAAACTATTCAACAAAATAGAAACATGGGAGCTTCTTGTTAATAAATTCGGTATGCCAACTTATAGCGATTACTCATTTAAAAAGTATGATAGTGTACTAACTAAAGCTATGGGTTCTGGGAAACGAATCTTTTCTGCTGCATATATAATGCCTCCTGGTAAAAAACTTTTCGGACATGCTAAAAAACACAGAAATTGCCTGAAAGTATTGGAGATGATGATGTCAGATGGACTGCCATTAAAGTTAGCTGAAATGAAAAGAATGCAAGATGCATTCGAACTTTTGAGATCTTACCCCATGATAGGAGAATTTTTGGCTTATCAATTTCTTACCGATATTAATTATAGCGAAATAACAAACTTTCCAGAAAACGAATTCGTAGTCCCTGGTCCAGGTGCAAAAAACGGACTACATAAGTGTTTTTTAGATTTAGGGGGGTTAAATAAAGAGGAAATAATTCGATTTGTAGTTGATAAGCAGGAAGATGAATTCGAGAGATTGGGATTAAAATTTCAATCCTTATGGGGAAGGCACTTGAAGCTAATAGATTGTCAGAATATTTTTTGCGAGGTTGATAAATACGCTCGACTCGCACACCCAGAATTTAAATTGAAGGGAGGTCGTACGAAAATAAAACAGCTTTTCAAGCCAAATTTAAAACCTATCGATTATTGGTTTCCACCCAAATGGAAAATAAATGAGAGTATAAATCACTAATGAAATATCAAGAATTTAACCTTAAAGAAATAAAAATTGAAGTTACCCACCATTGCAATTTAAATTGTATACATTGTTCGAGCAATGCCTCCTCATCAAACTCTATTGAAATGAAAGAAGATGATTGTATGAGATTAATTGCTGAAGCTAATAATATGGGTGTAAAGCAAATTGAATTCTCTGGTGGTGAACCTCTTTTGTGGGAACCTCTCGAAAGAACGATAGAAAAGTCTTCTAAATCGGGAATAGAACCTATAATTTATTCGAATGGGAGTCATCCCAACATTCATAACCGCTTTATAAACTTCAGGGAATTGGGTGTAACTAAATGTATTTTTAGTTTGTATGGAGCTACTCAGAATGTTCATGAAAAAGTGACTATGACGCCCAATAGTTTCAATAACACTATAGAAGCAATGTTGGCATCGGTGACGGCAGGGTTGCCAACTGAAATACATTTCGTTCCTTTATCTTTTAACTATAATGAGTTAAATCCCATTGCTATTTTGGCAAAAAAATTGGGTATACAACGTATAAGTGTATTAAGATTTGTCCCACATGGTAGGGGAAAAGATATTATGGATCTTGTCCTAAATTCGTCACAGAATCGAAATTTAAAAAGCATAATCAATAATCTCAGGGGCAGTGGTTTTAATATTAGGACTGGTTCTCCCTACAATTTCTTTGGAATAAATAATCAACAAAAATGCACTGCTGGAATCGACAAATTAACAATTGGTCCCAATCTAAATATTTATCCATGCGATGCTTTTAAACAAATAACCGCGGAACAAATTGCCGGATCATCAAATTGTTCGAATTTAAAACTCAATTCTATGAAAAAATGTTGGCAGAAATCTGATTATTTAAATGTTGTTAGAGCTTTTATAAATTCTAACTACGATGAGCCTTGTGAGTCGTGTAAGTTTTTAGACAAATGCTTTTCAGGCTGCTTGGCTCAAAAAGTCATTTATTTTGGTTTTCTATCTAAAAGGCCAGATCCATCCTGTTTATATTTCTCATAGTTTTTCCTTCAACTACTATCAGAATTTCCAATATTTTTTCACAGTGAACTTTGAAATAACAATTTAATCCCGGAATACGTAGCCGACTTCAAGCAAAACGGGCAGACAAGTTGCTCCGGATTGGATGGCGACTTCACCGAAATATAACGTAGGATTATGCAAGCGCCTCTTTCCTCAGAAGTTCTTGGATTTCAAAATCATGTTCGGGTAAGTAAAAGGACTGGGGGTATTGCAGTAGGGGGTCAGCGCTCTCCCAAAAATGATTTTCTAACCTCATCATTTTCAAGCAGGTTTTTGGCCTTATCTTGAAAGGCTATTTTACCTATCTCAAATACATAGCCTCGATCTGCATATTCTAAAGCCATTCTCGCATTTTGCTCCACGAGAAGAATGGCGGTTCCATCTGCGTTAATCTCCTTTATCTTTTCAAATACAGTATCTACATAATTTGGAGAAAGTCCCAGAGATGGTTCGTCCAATAAGAGCAATTTTGGCTCTAACATCAGTGATCTACCAATAGCGAGCATTTGCTGTTCTCCACTGCTTAATGTTCCCGCTTTTTGTTTTCGCCTTTCTTTAAGGACCGGGAATAAGTTGAATACCTTGTCAAGATATTTTCGGAGAGTCTTATTTTTCGTGCTTGTGTATGCCCCCATTTCAAGATTTTCTGAAACAGTCATTGAATTGAAGACTCGCCTCCCTTCCGGCACCAAACAGAGCCCTTTCTCAACCAACTGATATGGCTGTTTGCCATTTATGTTTTCCCCTCGAAATAAGACCTCTCCCGATTTGGGTTTTAGCAAACCACAAATTGTTTTTAAGGCCGTAGATTTGCCTGCACCATTTGGCCCGATCATAGTTACAATTTCTCCCTCATTGACGGTGAGAGAAATATTATTCAGAGCCAGGACGGTGTCATAATATACTGTCAAATTTTTTACCTCAAGGAACACTCCCCCGCCCCCTCCCAAGATAGGCTTCTATGACCCTCTCATCTCTGGTGATTTCTTGTGGTGATCCTTCTGCAATTTTTTGACCATAGTTCAACACAATGACATTATCCGATATTCCAGTTACCACTTTCATATCGTGTTCAATTAATAGGATCGTATTGGCTTTAGCTTTTAATGCCCTAAGCACATCGAGTATTTTAAATTTCATATTGGGGAAAACCCCTGCTGTGGGTTCGTCTAACAGAAATAGTTCGGCCTCCATTGCCAGTGCTCTGGCTAATTCAAGCAGTCGTCTCTGTCCATGAGACAGATTCTGTGCAAGTTCATCTTTCTTATCTGCAAGACCAACCAATTCAAGGTATTCGAGGGCATTCTCCCTGTTTCTTCGCTCCTCATTTTTCATAATTTTTGATTGAAGAAGAGCACATATCAGGCTCTCACCTTTTTCATACTTGGTTGCGAGCAATATATTCTCCAGGACGGTAATCTGTGGAAAAAGCCTTATATTCTGAAAAGTTCGAGAGATGCCTAATCCGGCTATCTTGTGAGGAGGCAAATTTGTAATTCTTTTATTCTTAAAATAAACATCTCCTGATCGAGAGTTGTAGAATCCGGAGATTACATTAAAAACTGTGGTCTTTCCCGCACCATTAGGGCCTATCAGGGCGTTTATGCTGGCCGGTTGAACAGAAAAGTTGAGCTTATCAACAGCAACAAGACCGTCAAATTCCTTAGAAAGATTTTTAACTTCTAACAACATTTCACCGCTCATTTGAAACGATACGCCCCCATTATACCTTGAGGTCTTTTGAGCATCAGCACCACCAGGAGCAACCCATATATCATCTGTCTCATTGGCGCTGCAATTGATGACGGCATTCCCAAAAATCTCAAAAGCTCAGGAAAAACGACCAGAATGACCGCCCCCATTATGGATCCTGATATACTCCCCATTCCTCCAAAGATAACCATCAGGAGAATGGTGATAGATTCCATTACAGTGAAACTGGACGGGTCAATAAAGGTTATATAATGAGCATAAAGACTTCCTGCGATACCGGCAAAGAATGCTCCGATTATGAAGACCAGTAGTTTGTATTTGGTCGTATCTTTCCCCAAAGCCTCTGAAGCAATCTCATCTTCCCGAATAGACCTCAGTATTCTCCCAAAAGGAGAATTTACTATTCTTTTGATAACAAAGGCGGTGGCGATCACAAAAACCAAAACCAGCAACAGGTAAGACCAAACTCCAGACAACTGAAAACCAAATACTGAGAAACCGGGTATTCCAGGAAGCCCCATGGGCCCTCTTGTGAGAGATACCCAGTTTTTAGCGATGGAATAAACAATAACTCCCAAACCGAATGTTGCCAGAGCAAGATAATCCCCCTTTAATCGGACAGCCGGATATCCTATGATTATCCCCGATAATGCCGCTACACAGGCTCCTGTCAACAGCCCTATCCAGGGCGACAAACCCATATTTAATGCCAGCAGACTTGATGTATATGCACCTATGCAAGAAAAGGCTGCATGACCCAGTGCGGGCAGCCCTGTATAGCCCACAATAAGATTCAGGCTTAGCGTGAGAATGATGTATATCCCGGAAATAACCAGTATATGTAAGAGATATTCCATACCGTTAGATTGTTTCCTTCACGGATTTAGCCCCCAGAATGCCCCATGGTTTTATCAAAAGAAAAATTATGAGAATAGCAAACGATATACAATCCTTCCATCCCGCCGAAATCTTCCAGATACCAAGATTTTCAGCTAATCCCAGAAAAAATCCGCCCACTACTGCGCCTGGAATACTGCCAATACCACCAATAATAGAGGCGATAATCCCCTTCAAGAGAGCACTGAATCCCATGGTGGGTTCAATATTGGTTTCAAAACAAATAAGTATCCCGGCAGCGCCGGCTAATGCTGAGCCTATAGCAAATGAAGTTCGAATTATCCTTTCGGGATTGATACCGACGACATTTGCTGCAATGGGATCATCAGATACAGCCCTCATTGCTTTGCCGAGTTTTGTCTTCTGGATAAAAATCCATAACAATATCATAAGAATGATCGAGACCGCTAAAATCAAAATTTGGATATTGGTAATTACTGCGCCGAGAAAATAATGTCCTTCTTTAACAGGCCCGGTTCTTATTGTAAGGATCTGTGCCCCATAAATAAGTTGAATCAGGTTTTGAAGGAAAATAAACACGCCGAATGAGGCAAGGAGGAAAATCAGGTTTGAGGCGTTCTCCTGTCGGAGAGGATGATAGACAGATTTGTCAATAGCAACTCCGAGAATGGCAGCAAGGACTATGGACAAAAAAAAAGAGAGGGCAAAGTTGAGGTGTAATGAAATAATCAGAGTATACGCAAAATATGCCCCGGCTGTATAAACTACACCATGAGCAAAGTGAAAAAACTTAACAGTGCGATATATAACGGTGAAGCCTATAGCAATAAGAGCGTAGATGCTGCCAGCTATTATCCCGTTAACTATGAGTTGTTGAAACATATTTTTACCTACTCCTTTTCATGAAAACGGACGTGTATATTCGGGCTTAAATTCAGCTGTACCGCTATTTACCAACTCTATAATTTTTTCATAGACATGATGCAATTTAACACTTGTCGTCGTGAAGTGTGTACTAATAATACCAAATCCTGAAATGTCTATGCGTGGAACAGGTTCCATATTTTGTAACAGTTCATAAAACGAGGCAAAAAAACCCAGGTCGTAAAGACTTAAAGCGGTCTTAGGCCCTAAAGCCTTGTCGATTTGCGGCAGCGACATTCTATACTGCTGAACTCTGTTATCTCCCCATAATGAAAACAGTATGCCTTTTCTTAACGCCCGGTTATCCCAGAATTTCAAAACCATCGCATCATCAAATACGGCATAGTCATCAATTGTGCCGGGCGTAGTAGTTGATTCAAATAGGTAATTGTTGGCTTTTTTGGTTAGGGCAATAGAATGCGTCGTCCAAAGTAAAATTCTGTTTCCTTCAAACTGGATCTTAGGTTTCATAGGCGTACTATAGGACACCTGGTTAGCCCAGGCAACCCACCACTGAATCTCGGGGATATCATAAATACCTGTCGTAGGTGGTGACCCCGAACCTTGCTGAAGATTTTCAACAGCTCTTTCAACAACGCCTTCCACATCTCTATCATTTAGTACTGTAACTCGGACCAATCTACGCTCTGCCTTCTCAAGTAATACTTTCAGATAGTTCTTGCTGAAAGTATCCATTGCATGTTCTATGGGTTGGCGAATTACAGCGGTTCCAAAGATTTTGACATTCGTTTCCCTGCCTAGGTCCTTAATATGATCAAGGAAGGCATAATAGTCAACATCAACCTCAAGGAACCCTTTTTCTGTAAGACTCTTGAGGCTCGTATTGGCCAAACTGACACTCAAACGCTTCTTGCCTTCATCCAATCGGTGAGCTTCATCAAGGAAGAAGGCAACATCCTTAAGCGAACCTAAGACTGAAACAATATGCTCCCTCATCTTTGGATACATCACATTAAAATCTGCCATGTTAACAATTGAGCGAATAAGGAAGGGACCAAAGAATGCACTTGCGACTGTAAGATAAACCTTGTTAGTAAATGCCCATGCAGCGGAGGAAAATATGATTACAGATAAAACCTCAAAGCCAACATGCACTTTCTTTCGATGTCTATCCCACCAGGTTTCATTACTCATTTGTGAACCTCCTGAGAGCGGCAAAATACTTATTGCTTCTTAGTTGAGATGTCATCACAGACAAAAGTGATCGAGCATAAGAAGGCTCAAATTGTCGCAAGGCATATTTTGCCTTTTTCATATAATCTTTTGCAAGCTTTTTTGAGAAAGAAATGGAGCCAGTGATTATCATAATTTTCGTAATGCCCATCAAATCACTCTCGAGGGCGCAGTGTTTTCCCAACACTTGTAAAACCTTCTTTCTTTGATTATCATCTCCAAATTTCAAGGCATACATGATAGGCAGCGTAAGTTTTCCTTGCTTTAGGTCATTATACTGGTCATAGATTTTTTTTAGGGAAGGAGCTATTGTTGAAGAGGGCGGCACAAAATCTCCAATATCATTTACTATATGAAGACCAATACCGAAATGCCTTCCAAATGACCTGAGAGCAAACAGTTCTTCTTCGCTAGCGCCTGAAAGCATTCCGCCAATCAGCGCACATTGCTCGGAGAAAACACCGCTTAAATATTGACATCTGTCTATGTAGAGTTTGAGATAAGTAGAAAAATCGCTTGATAAGTCGAAGGTTTTACAGGTTAAAAGATTCATGTCATAAAATTGCCCAATATAGATATGTTTATTACTTTCTGCGAATGCACGTACGATTTTATCTGCTTCGGTATATTTAAAAACCTGAGCGGCATCATAAATAGCATCTATCACCATCTCTCTTGTAATCATTGAAGCAATAAACTGGTTGCTCTTAGCGTCTTGTGACATTAATCTGTTTTTTCCATCGCCCCCTGTGTTAGGGTAGTTGTCACCTCTTGCCGGTTTGGTCACCGATGGGGAAGCTCCATCGGTGACGGCAAAATATTTCTCCGCAAAATTCATTTTGGGGGCGAAGGAGGTTGACATGCAGTACTCCGATATGTTCAAAAATGCAATGATACAAAAATTGTCCGGTCCAGATGGGATATCAGCTTCGGCGTTGTCCAAACAG